>Ga0172381_10001136_pt1 | contig 32427 bp, 35 predicted proteins | sample Leawel6488metaG_FD_119754 | JGI IMG/M metagenome (GOLD analysis project Ga0172381, IMG submission 119754) | Leachate microbial communities from a municipal landfill in Southern Ontario, Canada - Leachate well 64-88 metaG | ecosystem: Engineered > Solid waste > Landfill > Unclassified | place... | reverse complement strand
GGTCATTGGGCCGGCGCCAAACTTCCCGGCGATTAGTCTCTCTCTGTAGAGACCCAACACATTTGAAAGGAGGCCGGTAATCCCAAGAATAACCGCAGCGTTCGCTATCGTTAATTTTTTTGTGGAGATAAAGTACCAGAACTTTTTGACAGTGCCCATTAATTTTTTGTTTGATCCATAAGTTTGTTAAATTCTACAGCCTCTATTGTTTCTCTTTCAAGTAAGACAGAAGCTACTTTTTCGAGTTTTTTCTTGTTTGATAAAATAATCTTTTCGGCAGCCTTGTACGAATTGATAATGATGCTTGAAATCTCAAGATCAATCTTGGCTGCAACCTCTTCGGAGTAGTCTTTGTGGTGTTCACCGAGTTCTTTACCGAGAAAAACCAACTCATCGCGTCGGCCATATATCTGATTACCAAGTTTATCGCTCATGCCATATCGAGTAACCATGTCGCGGGCAAGTTTTGTTGCATTTTCTAGGTCGTTCGAAGCCCCGGTTGTGATCTCGTTAAAGAAAACTTTTTCTGCAATTCGTCCGCCAAGCATCATGGCGATGTCGTCACGAAGTTCTGAGCGGGTTATTAACTTTTTGTCTTCTTCGGGAAGAGACCAGGTGACACCCAAAGCCATTCCACGAGAAACAATCGATATCTTATGAATCGGGTCGGTGTTTGGCAGTATGTGTCCGACTAATGCATGGCCAGCTTCGTGGTAGGCGGTGATTTTCTTTTCTCGTTCATTCATCGCGGCATTCTTTCTCTCAGGACCAAGATAAACTTTTTCTACCGATGACTCGATGTCATGCATATTGATTTCTTTCTTGTTCTCTCTGGCAGCCAAAATTGCTGCTTCATTTAAGATGTTTTGAAGATCTGCACCAGAAAAACCAGGGGTTTGTTTGGCAATTATTTCTAGTTTGACGTTTTTGGCGAAAGGTTTTCCGTTTGCATGGATCTTTAGGATAGCTTCACGATCTTTAATGTCCGGCATATCTAAAACGACTCGCCTGTCAAATCTTCCTGGGCGGAGAAGTGCCGGGTCCAAAACATCAGGTCTGTTGGTGGCGGCAATAACAATAACATTAGTATCGGTCTCAAAACCATCCATCTCTACCAGTATTTGATTTAAAGTCTGCTCTCGCTCGTCATGAGAGCCACCCATGCCGGTACCCCGCTGGCGACCAACAGCATCTATCTCGTCGATGAATATTATACAAGGAGCATTCTTCTTGGCCTTGTTAAAAAGATCTCGGACACGTGAAGCGCCGACACCGACAAACATTTCTACAAATTCAGAGCCAGAAATCGAGAAAAACGGCACGCCTGCTTCTCCGGCAACAGCTCGAGCCATCAAAGTCTTGCCCGTTCCCGGGGGGCCGAAAAGCAATACGCCTTTAGGTATCTTTGCACCCAAAGAAAGGAATTTTTGAGGATATTTAAGAAATTCAACTATCTCAATAAGTTCTTGCTTGGCTTCGTGTGAACCGGCGACTTCGGTAAAGGTGACTTGCTTCTTGTTTGCATCGGCTAGTCTGGCCTGAGACTTGCCAAACATAAGTGCTTGATTACCACTGCCCTGGGCTTGTCTCAACATAAAATAGAAAAAACCGAGAATTAAAAGAAACGGTAAAAGTGTTGTAAGTAACGATATCCAAAAAGCATTGTTTGATGCTTCTTTAATATCAATCGATACCTTGGATGGATCAGCCCCAAGATCCTTTAGGGTGGTAGTGATTTGGCCCGAACCGATATCCGAGGTAAGTTTCTTGTCGTTCTTTAGAGTGGTAGTTACCTGGCTTCCTTGAACTGTTATGTTTTTAACATTATCGGCCTTTATTTCGTTTGCAACTTGACTGATTGGTGCCGGGGTGGTGGTTGATGGCTTATTGAAGTAAGTGAACCCTACCGCTAAAGCAAGTACGATGATTACGACATAAATCAGATTTTTATAATTACCTTTTTTCATATTTTCTCCTGCAGTGTTAGTTTGATAGTCGGAATTTTCGAAGCCTGTAAATTTCGGCTTAAGGCTAGCTTGGGTACCCAGACGATTTCTTTGCCGACATAAATAATCGGCCAATTAAGCCTTTTTTCCTTATCTATTTTAGCATCTACGAAAAGATCTTGTAACTTCTTGCTTCCAGAAATGCCAAACGATGAGATCTTGTCGCCAGATTTCCAGCTTTTGATTTTGATTTTTTCAAACGTTTTGTTGTCGACAAAGAGAGCATATTTGGAGTTACTCCCGAGTTCTACCGTTTTTTCGGCGAGAATAACCCAATTATCGAAATAATTTTCTCCGACTTCCAAACCTTCAAGCGTAATTGTCGAGTTATGATTATACTCCTTTTTTAGAACAAACTCAAGGTTGCTATAACGGCGAATAGCGGTAATATTCCCAGGAAGAGAGATTGATTTAGTGCCCGCGGTAGATGATATCAATTTCTCAAGATCGGTCAGGTTCTGTAATGTTAGATCCTTGCGGTCACCTTTCGCGTTTTCGTATAGCAGGCCCAGTATTTCAAATAGAATCGGCTTGTCTAAAGTAGGTATAGTCTTGACATCGAAAGGAGTGGTGATAAATTTCTGCGCTTCTATTTTTAGATAGTCATCAATCTGTCGTTGAAGAATGGTTGTCCTCTGGATTGCATCTAACCAATTTGAATTTACTTCACTAAAAAGAGGGAACACCTTGTGGCGGAGGTAGTTTCTTTTGTAGGCTGTATCGTCATTCGTTTTGTCGTCGTGCCAGGTAAAATTGTTTTCTTCTGCATACTTCTCAATTTCTGCTCTAGTGAATCCGAGTAATGGTCGGATCAACTTATCATCGTTTAATCTCATTGCACCGAGTCCGGCTGGACCAGAGCCACGAAGAGCGTTAAGGAAAAAGGTTTCTGCCTGATCATTTGCATTATGAGCTATAGCAACGAAACTGGCCTTAAATTGTTCGGCTGTTTCTAGTAAAAACCGCCGTCTGATGATACGTAGTTCCTCTTCTAGGTTACCGCTTTTTGGTGGTGTGATCTTTTTGCTAATGAACTCCAAGCCATTTTTTTCCGAAGAGATTCTTACGAGTTTTTCATCCTTGTCGGATTCGAGCCGAACACCATGATTTAGATGTGCGACGACCAAGTTTAGACTTAACTCGGATTTCAAAAACAAGCCAAGCATGGTAACCGAGTCAACACCACCAGAAACGCCCAATACTACAGTCTGATTGCTCTGGAGACCACAAAGCCGAAGATTTTCCTCAAATTTTACTAATAAATTACTCATTCTTAATATTTTATCATTTTAAAGCCAGTCTTGGGCAGTATTAAATTGACCAAAGAGACAATTTATACTAAAATAAGCAGGCATTTTGAATTAATAAATTTAATTCTTAATTAGTTACGGGCCCGTAGCTCAGCGGTTAGAGCAGTTGGCTCAATTGACAACTTAGCTAAACCTAATGATGGGTTGTGTAGTTCAGCGTGACAGTTGTTACACAAAAGAATGCATTTTCTCATTTCCTTCGCAATTTCGCTTGCCCTTCTATTTGAAAGAGAGCGAGAATCAAGCTTGAACTCTTTTCCTCCCTTGTGATGAAAAGAAAGAGCAGCGAGGTTTGTTGAATATCCGCATCTCGAACATTTCCCGCCAAACATCTTTACGAGGTAATATTTTCTTTCTAAACCTCTTAGTTTTTGAGCGGGGTATGACTGATGTATCTTGTTTTTACAACTCGTTGAACAAAACATTGTTTGTTTTCCGAGAAGTTTCTTGTTACAAACAATGCAGTTAGACTTTTTCTTCATAACCAAATCATAATTTATGGCACGCTAAGAGTCAATAGGGCTGCTTATCGAGCAATCGATAAGTATATCCTGTCAAATTCGGGGAAGCCTGAAATGGTAATCCCGAGCCAAGCCCCAACGGGATGTTGGGGAAGGTGTAGAGACTGAATGGCAGGTATCCCAAGTGGATAAAGAGACAGTCCAGACTACAAACTCGAAAGAGGTAGCGAAAGCTATAGTGGTAAGCATAACCAATTGGTCGTTGGTTCGATTCCAACCGGGCCCACCATTTGACGCACCTTGTTTGCTCATGGTAAACATTAGGGTCGAATGATGCTGAGTTCATCGAAGTACCAAAAAGTGTTCGTCAAGAACGCTCTTTTCATTTAAAATGAATCATGGAGGAAGTATGTGTTTGGCGACACCGGTAGAGCTAAAACGAATAGATGGAGAATGGGGTTTTGTAGAGCATGATGGCCATGAACACAAAATATCCCTTTCTTTGATAGATAGACCAAAAGTAGGCAACTGGATTCTTGCTCATGGAGACCTGGCAGTTAGTAGAATAGAAGCAAACGAAGCCGCTCGAATATTATCACTGATTGCTGAGAGCGGTCATACCCACGCTCATACGCACTAAAATAGCTTTAAAATTATGTGTCTTACAATACCCGGCAAAATTAAATCTATAAATGGCGGACTCGCGGTCGTTGAAAACGGCAACAAAAGGCGAGAAGAGATTAATATTGAGTTAATACCTGATGCAAAAACAGGCGACTGGGTTCTCTATGCAACAAAGCTAGCGATCCATAAGATAAATGCGGGCGAGGCTAAGGAAATAATAGATCTTTTGGAGGAAAAATATCCAAAGGTTGATACCGATAAGCTGCCCGAAAGATTCAAGAAAATAATCGTTGATCTTAAGACAAATAAAAAGGAGTTAACGAAAGATGATATTACCTATCTTTTGTCGCTAACCGACAGTGATACACTGGAAACCCTCTATGCGGAAGCAAATACTCTTAGAAAAGATAAGCTAGAAGATTTCGTCTGTATCCACGGGATCGTCGAATTCTCAAATTATTGCAGAAATAATTGTCTATATTGCGGAATCAGAAAAGAATCCAAAATCAAGCGTTATCGAATGACGAAGCAAGAAATCGTCGAAGCTGTTGGGGCTGCCGTTGAGAAAGAAGGTTACAAATTGATAGTGCTTCAAAGCGGGGAAGACTCAAGTTATTCGAATGATGACTTATTAGAAATAATTAAAGAAGTTAAGTCGCTTTATAAGGTGTTTATCTTTATTTCTGTGGGGGAAAGAAGCAAGGAGTTTTATAAGAAAGCAAGAATAACCGGCGCTAGCGGTTCGCTTTTCCGTTTTGAGTCCTCAAGTGAAACCTTATACAACAAGTTGCACCCAAACCATTCAATGAAAGAAAGACTTGAGTCACTTAATGAACAGATTAAGAATAAATACTATATGGCTTCAGGTGGACTTATCGGCCTGCCAGGTCAAACCGAAGCGGATTTGGCTAACGACCTGCTTTTGGTGAAAGAGCTTGGAATCCCGATGCTCTCAGCCGGTCCTTATCTAAAAGCTGAAGGCACCCCATTGGCCATGGAAAAAGAAGATAAAAAGGATAAACTCAGATTAACATTAAATTATATTGCCGTAGCAAGGCTTTTAATACCAGAAATTAAAATACCAGTAACAACCGCATTAGAAACACTTGATAATGAAAATGGTCGACACAGAGGTCTTCTAGCTGGGGCGAATGCACTGATGTTCAATATCACTCCAGCGAAATACCGGGAAGATTATGGAATCTATGACCATAAACATATCGAACGAGAAAAAGTCTGGCAAAAATATGGTCTCTTCAAAGGAGAGGAGAGCTGGGAGATGATTGAGGACAAACTTAACATTTCTTAAATGTTAAGTTTGTCCTCAATACAGAATTTATACAAACTAACACCTTTTCTCCGTACCTTTCTTTTTGATAAGAAAGGTACTAAAGAATCAAGAAAATTAGAACTCCTTTATCAGAAATAGAAATTTCAGCCGAGCTGATAGTTTCTATTCTTTCAAAATGTCGGCCTAAAGGCTAAGCTAATTTTCGAAAACAAGTTATTTTAAAAAATAATCAAAATTTAAGTTATTATATTCTTCAGCGTCATAGACAAACAAACCATAAGTATGAAGAAGAGCCATTTCTGAGACCCCGGACTCTAATATTAATCTGCTACAAAGAGTACATGAGATATCGTCAGTCGGAATAGTCTTGTTGTTTTTTACCTTTATGTGATAAAGCCTTGAATCGGTAAGATCATAACCTTTTCTCAGGGCGTTTAATATTGCTCTTTGCTCCGCGTGTATTGCGTGGCACAATTCGGTTCTAGAATTATCTTTGATGTTTTCTCTGAGACACGGATCACAAACCTTATCTTTGGGTGCTCCATTGTAACCAATGCTAATTATCTTGCCGTTCTTTACCAAAACAGCGCCTCGTTGAGATTTTTTACAGGGAGATTTTTTTGAAGCCCTCACAGCTTCCTTAATGAATTTCATTCCTTCTTCAAGTTCTTTGCCTTGTAATTCTTTCATAAAATCTATTTTAGTGTACTGCACAGGTAATACAAGGATCATAGGCACGGACAAGCATTTCTATTTCTTCATAAAGTTTTTTTGAGTCTAGGTCCTTGTGTATTTTCATCAATTGGGTTGCATCTTCCTCGAGGTTAACCAGGTTTTGAACGGTGGGTGTGACAATATCGTAAACTAAGATTTTCCCACTATCATCAACTTTGACGCCATGATAGAGAGAGCCTCTGGGCGCTTCCACCACTCCTGCCGCTTCCCCAGCCTGAACTCTGTAAGGAACCTTGTAAACTTGATTTCTGTCGTCTAGGGCTTTGTCGATCTCGATAATAGCATCTTCAACAAGATGAACGATTTCGATTGCCTGCGCTACATTGTTGTGGAATGAATTATAAGTAGGGAATTTCTTTTTCCATATCTGTCTATAAGCATAAGCTGCCTTGGGGTGAAGGCTCTCAGAATTTATTGAAAGGCGAGCAATGGCACCAACCAGGAAGCCATGACCATCGCGAACACCAAACTTGGCGGGGGAGTCGTCTCTAATCTCTTCCTTGAAAGCATAGGCATAGTTTTCCGCATCTGTATTGAGGTCTCTGTTTGAAATTATCTTGTTACCCTCGAGATAGGTGGATGCCCCATCTTTTGTGGTGGTTAGGTATTCGGTTTCTCTCATTAACTTCGGATATTTGAAACTTGAGAACAATTCTACGGCCTCCAGTGCCTTGGATAAGTGAGCTTCTAGGTTGTCTCGAAGCTTTCTAAGTGTTTTGTGATCAGGAACACTTAGAAACCCTCCAATGGTCGGGGCTGTTGGGTGTACAGCTCGACCGCCAATAATCTCAACAAGCTGATCCCCAAGTTTTTTGACAGCAAGTGCCAATTCGAAGGTTTCGGGATGTTTTTGATGCAATTCAATTGTATTTACAACATTCATGTAATCAGGCATGGCTAGGAAAAATAAGTGGAGTGCGTGGGATTGGATGATTTGACCAGCTAATAACGCCTTTCTTAAAGAGATTATGTTTGGGGAGACCTCGACCTTAAATGCTTTCTCCAGAGCTTTAATTGAAGCTAGGGTGTGTGCTGTTGGGCAGACACCGCAAATCCTAGCAGTAATAAAAGGCGCATCAAGATAATCTCGGCCGATTAAAAGTTTTTCGAATAAGCGTTCGCCTTCGTCGATTTCAAGCTTGGCTCTACCGCTTTTATAGTTTAATTTTAGGTTGCCATGACCCTCTATTTTGCATATGTAATGGCTTAAAACTGATTCTTTCATTTCATCTCCTCATCCTTGGGATATAATATTTTGTATTCTGTCTGTTGTGAGTAAAAAGTTCTTAAAAGCTCCTTTGTTTTAAGTTTTCCATATTTACTATCAAATAAATTCTTCATTGCCTGTTGATTACCACCAGCCAAGGCACCAAAACAACCCCAGCAACGCAAGCCGCGAGAAGGGCAGGCAGCTTCACAGCCACCCTTGGTCACAGGTCCAAGACAAGCTTCCCCGTCAAGCAGTAAGCAATTATTATCTCTCGCTTTACATTCGAGACAGACCGGGAAACGAGCTTCAATCGGAGTTTTGCCCGAAACTAAAGCCGTAAGGAAAACAGATAATTCGTTTTGGTTTATTGGGCATCCCGGTAGGTGAATATCGACATTTATATAATAGGAAAGCGGTTTTGGTGGCTTGCTCTTGGTCTTATATCCTTTGCCATAGACTTCTTCTAACCCCTTTTTCCATTCTTTGTCGCCCAATGAAGCCTGGATTCCTCCGAGTTCAGCGCATGAACCAAGAGAAACAATAAGTCGCGATACGGCTCGAGCTTGTTTGACGGATTCAATATCGTTCTCTGTGATCGGGCTACCTTCGACAAAAGTCACGTCAAAAGGTCCGAGGTTTTTATTGTGTGAAGCGAAGCGCCAGTTTGCAATATCTGTTTGTTCGGCTATTTGAGCGAGCTTCTCACGAAGATTAATAAATTCCAGCTCGCAACCCTCGCAATCAGTCATATCGAAAATAGCAATTTTTAGCTTTTTCATGCGAACACCTCCCAGTTGTCTTTGATTTCTTTCCAAGTAAAGGTGGGTCCATCTAGACAAACATACTGATCACCACAGGTACAATGCTGGCACTTTCCCATACCACACTTCATCCTTCGTTCAAGCATGAGATAAATGTTTTTATCTTCCAGTTCAAATTTTTCAAGTTTTCTTATTGTTGGCTCAAACATTGTTGGAGGTCCGCAAAGTATAGCAACAGCACCTTTCTCAATCTGTATTTTCTTCAGGCAATCTGTTACTTTGCCGACATGGCCAGACCAGTCATCATCTCCTTTATCCACAGTCAGAACAACCTCGGCAAATTCTTGCCATTTCTTGAGATCTGCTTTGAAAATAAAATCTTGAGGCGTCTTTGCCCCGACCAATATCTTTGTTTTGCCTACAATCAAGGGATCTTTTCCGATAGTTCGGATTAATGAGCGAAGCGGTGCTAAACCGATACCGCCAGCAACAACAAGAACTTCCTTGCCGGCCATTTTTTGTAAATCAAAGAAGTTCCCATGAGCATCCGAAATCCAGACACAATCCCCAGCATGTAATCGATGAAGGGCGCGAGTGTTGTTGCCAACACTCCTAACCGCAATTTCTATCCTAGGTAGATCGTGTTTTGCTGAAGTGATCGTAAGAACTGATTCGCCAAAACCAAGAACCGAAACAAAGATAAATTGACCCGGTTCGAACAGAAACCCTTTTGCATCTTTTTGATTATCAAATTCCAGTACTAAAGATTTGACCATCGGTGACAAACCAGCGGTTTTCTTCACAATCATTTTGTACGGAATGTAACTATTTCTGTTTTGAATCATCTTCAATCAACTCTTTTAAAACTTCACGGAAATTAATATTGGCGGGACAATAACTGACACATCTACCACAATCTATGCAGCCCGAGAAACCATACTCCCTAGGCATTCGCACAAATTTATGATAGTACCAATTGTAGATTCGGTCTTTGGGTTCTGGCCTGAAGTTGTGAAAGGTGACTTTGTTAAAGTCAGGCAACATGCAGGAGTCCCATTCGCGATATCGACAACCTTGGCAATCTTTTTCAATATCTTTTGTGATGTCTATCTCGTCGTCTATCTCAAAACAATAACAGAGTGGGCAAACGTAGGTACAAATGCCGCAATTTAAGCACTTTTTAGCTAGTTGGTCCCAAATAGGATGATTGCGAGAGTTTTCGACGATTTCATCTAGCCGGGGGTGAAAAACAATTTCGTCAGGCAAGTGTCTAGTCGAAAGAGTGCCAGTACTCTGATCGCGGACGAAGTAGCTTTCTTTTATGAGATTTCCCCCAAAGCTCGAGTAAGGGAATGCTTGATAGTGGTTTTCATCAACCCTTTGGAGGTATAGATCACATGACAGGTTGTTTGATGGCGGTAAATTGTCTACCACGATCAGTTTAATGTTCTTTCTCCTGCGGGCGTAATTCTCTTCCTCAACCGGTTTAGACATAACCTTGTCCAAATAAAAAATACCCTCCCCATCCTTCTTGCTTAAACCGAAAATAACCATTTCATCATTTTCAGGCAACGATATTTTGCCTTGCTTGTATTTAAATAAAACCTCTTTGTCTGGTAAGAAGTATTTCTTGGGAGGAGTTATTGTTTGACCATAACCGAGGGACAACTCTTTAAAGTGGTTGATTTTTTGGAATCGGTGTTGGGTTTTGATGGAAGTTTTGTATTCCACAGGTCCATAAACTGCCCAACTTTTTGTAAGGTCAGAAACAAATCGAGGCAAATCGTTTGTATGAATGGATAAACCCATGCTATTTACTTAATACTTTGCTAATAATTTCTAAAACATCCTTCATGTCATGCTCAGATTTGACGATGTAGTCGCTTGCACCATATTTCTCAGCTGCTTTCTTGATGTGCTCATCGCCTAAGGCGGTAAGCATAATAACTTTAACATCCTCGTAGTCGGTATTTGCTTTGATGATGTCTAATATGTGTAATCCGTCCATCTCCGGCATCATAATATCGAGAAGTATAAGGTCAAAACCCTCCTTACTAAGGAGGTCTAGTGCTTCTTGGCCAGTCTCTGAGCTTTTCGTGTCATAACCTTGACCAGTAAGCATCGTTTTGTATATTTCACAGACCGATTTATTGTCATCTACAACCAATATTTTTGTATTCATCTTCTCCCCATATGTAAAAATTATACCTTTATTATAGAGAGGAAACAACTTATTGATTTGAGCTATTGACAATCAAAGCATGAGAGTGCTAATATGTGTTAGCACTCAAGTAGCATGAGTGCTAACCCAATGTCGTTTGAGTCATATCGGGCAAGCGGAGGAAAAATGAACCCTCGTTTAGAAGCAATCCTAGAAGCAATAATTCGAGAATATATAGAAACTGCCGAGCCGGTTGGTTCTTTGACTTTGTCTGAGAAGTACAAGTTTCCATACTCCCCGGCAACCATAAGGGCTTGCATGGTTGTTCTTGAGGAAGACGGTTATATTTCTCAACCGCATACATCTGCCGGGAGGGTTCCAACAGAAAAGGGTTATCGGTACTTTGTCGACATGATGGAGAGCGAACGTAAGGAAGAATACGGCCGTGAAGAAAAGATAATTCAACGCCGATTGATGCAGCGAAACACTAGGTTTGAAAGATTAGCCGAGCTAGCCGCACTAACTTTGGCTGACATGACGGGAAACGTGGGCATAGTTGGTCATTCGGACACTATTTATTCCCATGGCCTATCGAACCTTTTTCGACAGCCGGAATTTCTGATCGAGCCAGCAAATGTTCTCAAGGTTGCAGAGGTCCTGGATCGTTTAGGAGAATTAATTCGAGAAATACCCAGAGTCACTAACACCACGGTATATATAGGAAGTGAGTCGCCGATTGGAAAATCTGCTGGTTGTTCCTTGGTGGTATCAAACTTTGACCGTCCGGATGTTGCAAATGGCTATCTGGTTGTTCTTGGGCCAACCAGAATGTTTTACCCAAAGACGATTGCAGTCATTGATGAAGTAAAGAATTTATTAGAAACATCGGTTTAGTTTTCGCTTAATCCATGGCGGACAGGGAGAAAAATGAAAAAAGATAAGAACGAAAAAAAGAAAACAGACGACATCGAGCAAGAGCTGGGAGAGCTAAAGAGCTTACTTCAGAGAACTCAAGCAGATTTTGTAAACCATCGTCGTCGTGTCGAGGAAGAAAAATTGAATTTTGTTAAATATGCCTGCAATGATCTTGTTGCTCAGATATTGCCAATATTGGACAATTTTTCATTAGCAGCAAAGCATGTTCCTGAGAATATTCAAAATGATAATTGGGTCATGGGGGTGCAAGCGATTGAAAAACAGTTAGAACAAATTTTATCAATGAACGGTTTAGAAAAAGTAGCTGTCCTAAAAACTCAATTCAATCCTGACGTACATGAAGCAATCGGAATCGTGTCGAATAAAAAGTATAAAGACAATGAAATAGTAAGCGAGGAAATTGCTGGCTATAAATTGAATGGAAAATTATTAAGACCGGCAAAAGTAATAGTTAATAAATTAACAAAACAACAAGAAGCCCCAGACGGGGTCCTGAAAGGAGAGTAAAAATGGGAAAAATTATAGGCATTGACCTAGGAACAACCAATTCAGCAATGGCGGTTATGGAAGGTGGTGAGCCGAAAGTTATTCCAAATGCGGAAGGCAATCGAACCACTCCATCTGTAGTCGCGATGAGTAAAGGCGGGGAGAGGCTTGTTGGGCAAGTAGCCAAAAGACAGGGTGTTATAAACTACGAAAACACAATTTATTCCGTCAAAAGATTGATTGGTAGGGGCTTTGAAGATCAAGAAGTGAAGAAAGACATAGAACTCATGCCCTATAAGATTGTGAAAAAAGGCACCGGAGTTAATGTCGTCATGGATGGAAAAGAATTTAGTCCAGCTGAAGTATCTGCAATGACTCTGGCCAAATTAAAGACAGACGCCGAGGCATATCTTGGAGAGACGGTAACAGAGGCCGTGATAACCGTTCCTGCATATTTCAACGACTCTCAAAGACAGGCCACAAAAGACGCTGGCAAGATAGCTGGCTTAGAGGTTAAAAGAATCATTAATGAACCGACGGCCGCCGCTTTGGCTTATGGTTTGGATAAGAAAAAAGAGGAAAAAATCGCGGTCTATGATCTGGGCGGTGGTACTTTCGATATATCCATTCTTGAGCTAGGTGATGGCGTGTTTGAGGTAAAATCAACCAATGGTGATACTCATCTTGGCGGCGATGATTTTGATCAAGTCATAATTAATTGGCTTGTTGATGAGTATAAGAAAGAACAGGGAATTGATCTTAAGTCTGACACGGCTGCACTTCAGAGATTAAAAGAAGCTGCAGAAAAGGCGAAAATTGAACTGTCTACTACCATGGAAACCGAAATCAATATACCCTTTATTACTGCAGATGCCTCAGGACCAAAACATTTGGTCTACAAGATGTCTCGAGCAAAACTAGAAAACATTGTTGAAAACTTGGTTAAGAAAACAATCAAACCGGTAGAAACAGCACTTAAAGACGCCGGACTGAAGGTCGGGGATGTTAATGAGGTAATTCTGGTTGGTGGCATGACGCGCATGCCAATCGTCCAGAAAGCAGTTAAGGAATTCTTTGGCAAAGAACCCTTAAAAGGGGTAAACCCTGATGAGGTGGTAGCAATCGGTGCGGCTATTCAGGGCGGCGTTCTTGGCGGTGAAGTTAAAGACGTTCTTCTTTTGGACGTCACACCACTATCTCTGGGTATAGAAACCCTGGGAGGCGTTTCAACGAGATTGATTGAGAAGAATACGACTATTCCAACGTCAGCTTCTCAGGTGTTTTCGACAGCAGCCGACAACCAAACATCGGTTGAGATTAATGTTCTACAAGGGGAGAGAGAGTTTGCGGCTGACAATAAATCCTTAGGAAGATTTATCTTAGACGGTATTCCACCTGCTCCTCGCGGTATTCCGCAAGTTGAAGTTACCTTTGATATTGATGCAAACGGAATTGTTCATGTTACAGCGAAAGATAAGGCAACAGGAAAAGAGCAGAAGATAACTATCACGGCGACGAGCGGTCTCTCAGATGAGGAAATTGATCGAATGCAGAAAGAGGCCGAAGCACATGCCGATGAAGATAAAAAACGTAAGGAAATTGTTGAACTCAAAAATATGTCGGATGCCCTAGTCTATACTGCTGAGAAAACAATGAAAGAAGCAGGCGACAAGGCTAAAGACGAAGACAAAAAAGAAGTTGAAGGCAAGGTTGATGCTTTAAAGAAAGTAAAAGAGAGTGACAACAAAGATGAAATTCAAAAAGCCTATGATGAGCTCTCGACATCAATTCAGAAGGTTGGCGCTGCTATGTATGGACAAGCAGGAGCCGAAGACATAAAAGAGGAAGTCGATAAACAAACAGAAGAAGCTGTTGAAGGCGAGATTGTCGACGACTCTTCTACTGGCTCAGAGCAAGGCGAGAAAAAAGAAGACTCTAAATAATTAAGAAAGATAAGGGGCAGTTTTCGGACTGCCCTCGTCGAAGTTGCTAATGGCAGACAAAAGAGACTATTACGAAATATTGGGCGTAGCCAAAGGAGCTACCAACGATGAGCTTAAAAAAGCTTACCGGAAGTTGGCTTTGCAATTTCACCCAGACAAGGGTGGTGGCAAAGAATCTGAGGCGAAGTTCAAAGAAGTAAATGAGGCCTACTCGGTGCTTTCTGATCCGGAGAAAAGAAAAGCTTATGATCAATTCGGTCACAATGGACCGTATGGTGCTGGTGGTGGGGGGTTCAATCAACAGTACCAACAATACGGTGGCTTTAATGGACAAGGTTCGAGCTTTGACTTTGGTGATCTGGGTGGATTTGGAGATATTTTCGAAACCTTTTTCGGGGGTGGTGGCCGAGCGACAAAGCGTAAAGCAAAGGGTGCAGATATTGCCGCCGAAATCCGAGTAGATTTTAAGGAAGCAGTTTTCGGGGCAGAAAAAGACTTCAAAATACTTAAGATGAACCAATGTGATAGATGTAAGGGCAATGGTTCCGAACTGGGTTCCACAATGAAGACCTGTCCGACATGCCAGGGTAAAGGTCAGGTAACCACTCAGGCCAGAACGATTTTTGGCACATTTGCCCAGACAGAAACATGTCCAGAATGTCGCGGCAAAGGTGAAGTCCCGGAGAAAAAGTGCTCAAAGTGTGGCGGAGCTGGGCGGATCAAAGAACAAATAACACTAAAGGTAAAGATTCCGGCAGGAATTGATAGTGGACAGAGCATCAGACTGAATGGTAAAGGCGAAGCCCCAGAACATGGTGGACAGGCAGGGGACTTGTATCTGAGAATAAACGTTAACCCAGATAAGCGGTTTGAGCGTGAGGGCTTTAATATCTTAAGCGAATCAGAGGTTACTTTCCCTCAGGCCACCCTAGGTACAACACTAGACGTCGAGACAATTGATGGCAAGGTTAAGCTTAAGGTACCAGCGGGGACTCAGAGCGGTAAAGTTTTTAAGTTGTCGAACAGGGGTGTGCCCAGATTAAGTAATAAAAATCGCGGGGACCACTTAGTAACGGTGAGCGTCAAAACCCCAACTAATATATCAAGGAAACAAAAAAAGCTTCTGGAAGAATTTGATTCGGACAAGGGTTGGTTTTAGGCTTGCTTGTGCTAAATAATTAGGTTATAATCCAGCCAGCTTAAAGCTGGTATTTTTTTGTTTAGCTTAAACCGACTTCACCCGGGAGGTGTGATGAGCATCGTTTTTGGGGTCACGATGAGGTCGGTGGTTGAGGGAATTGTAGTAGACCACCAACTTAAATGTGATAAGTGCAAGTCAGGGAAAGTTGTCCTTATCCTTGAGAGTGGTTACCTGTCAGTCAAATGCTTGGAATGCCTCGAAGATGTCGTATACCCCGGCTATTACACCTCGTTTCAACACCGAGAGAGACTTAGTGAGCTTGTCTCTAGAGCGCAAAAGAGACGGATCCAAGTCGAGGAAGCGGACCATAACGGCAACGGTGACAGCAAGACAAGAGTTGCCAAGCCGAAAGTCAGAAAACCCCGACTCTGCAGAAAGTGCGGGGAAAACGAGGTAGAAGGCAAGAAATGGTACTGCGATGACTGTCGCAAGGCGCTTTTCCCTGAAAAGGAAGTAAGGTACTGTCCCGACTGTCAGACGGAAAAAATCAACCAGAACCAGAAGAAGTGTTTCAGATGCAAAAGGGCGGAGCGGGTAGCAAGTATCAGGTATTGCCCACGATGTTCTGCGGGCAGGTTGTTCGGTAAGCAGAAGATATGTACAACCTGCAAGATTCAGCAGAAAAAACCTGTCGAGCCTCATCTTTGCGTTCGTTGTGGAGAAACTGAGCTCACAGGGAAGAGACTCGTGTGTGACGCTTGTAAGGCAAAACCAAAAACGCATTTCTGCAAGCGCTGTCAGAAGGTCGAGCTAACCGGCAGGAAAAAGCTTTGTGATGGCTGCAAGGCTTCTTCCGGGGTTGAGCCCCGAGCTCAAAGACCCAAAACCCACCAAAAGCGGGGCAAGAAAGTACGAATTTGCCCTCGCTGCAAAGTAACAGAGCTCGAACGATATGAGCACTTCTGTAAATACTGCAAGAGGGCTTGAGTAAGACTGGCAATGGGCGGGGAGCACATAAGTGTTCCCCGCCCTCAACATTTATTGTCATATTGACGGCACGTACTAACAGTTTTATAATTCTAGATAAGGATTTATAGGAGGGGGGATGACCCCATCGTGGGATTTATTCATAATATTGTTCTTCGTAATCATGACTGTCTATGGTCTGCTTTTGGGTCGCGGTCGTGTTTTTAATATCTTAATAAACACTTATGTCGGTTATGTTATTGGGACAGAACTTGGCAACTTTGCTTATGATTATCTTATTAAAGCTTCGAGCATCTCACATTCAATTAGTATCTCGCTTTTTGGTGCCAAACTTTTAGTGTTTGTCGCAACAATATTTATTCTAACTATGCGTACAGAGCTAACTGGTGCGAATGATGACTCGCAGGGCAGTTCTATTTATACAGCTGGTTATGGTTTCTTGGCGGCAGGCTTAATGCTTTCAAGTATTATGTCATTTATGAGCGAAGCCGATAGATTAAACCTGTTTAATAGTAGTCATCTGGCAGCTCAGGTTTATGATTATAGATATTTCTGGTTAATTGGTCCGATTGCGATCATTGTTATCGCAAGTGTCTTAGGTAGGCTGTTCTTTCGTAGATAAGGATAGTAAAAACAAACATAAAATAAAAAAGGCCTCCTTCGGGAGGTCATTTTTTTAAATCTGGTGGCTGTGGGTGGATTTGAACCACCGACCAACAGCTTATGAGTCTGCTGCTCTACCCCTGAGCTACACAGCCACGATATCGGTGCAAGCTTCCGCGCCGCACAGGTCGCCATTAAGAAACCACTTCTCGCTATTGCTGCGCTTCTATGTTTCGACAAAATCCGTAATCAATTTTGTCGAGTATTTAATCCCAGGTACATTTAAATTGGTAGCGGGGGGAGGACTTCCGCCAAAGGCGGATAAACTTCTCGTCCTCTCTCGTGTAAACTTGGTAGCGGGGGGAGGACTCGAACCTCCGACCTCCGGGTTATGAGCCCGACGAGCTGCCACTGCTCTACCCCGCGTCGCCGTCAGAGCCTGCTTTATGTTTGCACAAACTTGTTTGTTTCAACTTTTTGCAGCTCTTCCTTTTCCGAAAAAAATCAGGAATTTTTTTCGGCATTGATCTATAGAACGGATAAATTATAGCAAATTTAAGCTTATTTATCAACCCCGAAGAAGTAGTCCCACCATTTCTGGTAGCTTGTCTTTTTGATTTTTGTGTCGGACTGTTCTTCCTTTGGTTTTTCTTCTGGTACTACAACAACTACATTTTCGCCTGGCTTCTGAAGGCCAAATCTTTCTCTAGCTATTCTTTCGCGATACGATGGGCTCTGGTAGTAGGTGAGTTTTTCGGCGTATTCTTGATTCGCTTTACGAAGTTCGCTGATTGTGTTTTTCAAATCCTGAACTTCTTGGTTAACCTTCCAGCTTTGGTACATAGTCTGCCCCACAGAGAATAAAAGATAACCGATTAATAAAAAAATAAACAATCTTGATAATAGTTTTTTGTCCACCCTGATATTATAGCATCAATCGTTGACGAAAAGGGTAAAATTCGCTATAATGCTAGGGTTCTTAACCAACAAAATCTATAATACATTTTGTTGGAGGAAGAAGGGTTGCGACAAGTTGAAGCAATTGCAAATTGTGAAAACAAAAAGCAAACCCTGGCGTGGGCCCGTAGCTCAGGGGTAGAGCAATTGCCTTTTAAGCAACTGGTCGTGGGTTCGAATCCCACCGGGCCCTCCATTTTTCGTACAGTTGTCTTTAAAAAAGCGAAAAATGTCCTTCGAAGCTTCAGCGAAGTAGGGCAACAATTTCTGATTATACTTCAAACGGCAAGCCAGAAAAGTTATTTACCATTAAACACTGCCCCGAACGTTAAAAGTGATATAGTAAAAAGTATGAGAGTTAAGTGGGATGAGAAGTTTACCCGTCATAGCTTTAGCGAAGCCGGGAATCCCACCGGGCCCTCCAAGTTAGACCATGCAAGAGGTCTTTTTTGTTATAAAAATTTGTTAAACGTGACCCCGCAGAATTACTTGGGTGTCTGTATTTTTGCTTTTGCTAGACATTACTAAGATGAATATCTATAATTGACTAAAATGCAAACAAAAACAGTTTATAAATTAATATTTTTATCCGGTTTTTTTACGTTTTTATCCTATGCGAATTGTAAAATTCAATTTTCTGAGATGGGAAGTGTCTGGGATTTAATAAAAACAGGTTACCCGCAAGCTAGAACTATCTTTCTTTCTAATGGTTTTTTTAAAGATTACCCATACATATTTGTGATACTATTTTGGTCGGTAGTTGGTTTTATCATGTATCTAATCTACTTTTCGGTAAATCTCATCTATCGAAACATCCGAAACTGGGAGGTAATCGAAAAATATTATACAAAGCCAGCACACATTGAAGGTTTTCATCTCAATACTTTTTTGAAAAGAACATCGCTTCATGTGGCGGTTGTTTTTGTGTATATTGTTTTTTTATTGATTATGCTCCTAGTTGTTTTTCCTGTAACAAAGAGTTTATATTTGGCAACAAAGTTATCACCCGAAATACTTAATAATATACCAGTATTCATTCTCTGGCTGGTTGTGTTCTCGCTATTTACCTTTGCCCTTTATCTTATTAACGGACAGATGATAAAAGAGGAAACAGAAGAAGAACACGGATTAGTAGACATTGAAAACATGGCTAAGGAATAGCATTACGTATATAATGACATGGGTTATGTAAAAAGTAGGTGGATACAAAACAAAAAGAGGAAAACATGGAAACAAAAACAGACGAAGCACCAGTAATTAAGCGAAAGCCGAAATTTTCATTAATTATTTTGGTAGTGATTTTAGTAATAATATCAATTGGGGGAATATATTTGATATTCAGATCTTTTGCGAGCACTCCTACCCAAATAGGCAATGCATCAGAGGAAGAGATAATTCCAGAAGAAGAGTTAATCGACGAAGAAAATCAGAACACTCCTGTTGCTTCTAGTCTCGGCAGCCTAAGCGCAAACACCCTGATAGCTAATTTTAACAACCAAACTATTACAGCCCCATCACAACCGACAAATACTGTAGCCGGGGCCAAGGCAACAACCGCCACCCCTGTTAGTGATTATGAAAAGCAACTTGAAACAATAAAAGAAGGTAAGGGCAATTATCTTTATTACTTTTCAAGCAAAGTCGATCCTTACATCTACATGTATGAAGCTCTCAAAAACAAGAATACAAAAACGCTAAATGTGAATATATATGACCCCGTAACTCGAAAAAACGTTGTTAAGACAATCCCGCGGGAAGAATACATTGGAATGGCCGTAAATCTCTCTAATGCTGTTTTGGGTGGTCACTTAGAGGATATTAATGGCGACAACAAAAAGGAAGTTTTGTGTTTAAAAAACAGCGAAGGTGTTTATAATTGCGGTAATGAAAAAATAAAAAATAAGAGTGTTCGTATTCAATATGCCTTATACATTGAACGAGCTGCAAGAAGTATGGCCAGATTAGCGCTACTGATTAAGCAAGACCCAGCGCTTAAAAGCTATGTTGGCAGTGCAAATAAATATGTTGATTTTGTGAACAATGATGTAATAAGAAACCCATATTATGAAGCAGAATATAACCCAAACAAAACAGGTTCACACCATAAGTCACCGTTTGTAAATGCTCACGCAATAGAGACTTTGCTAAACATGGGTCGGATTAAAAATAACGATACATACATAAAAGCGGCGGTAAAGATGGCAAGTCGACATAGAGATGCGAGTGAGAAAATAAGCAAAGGAAAAGATTATATACTTGTATCATCAAGCAGTAATTGTGATGCTCAAAAAGCTTCTAATCAGTGCTATACCATATTTCAGGAACAGACTAGAGCTATTTGTGATAACTGTCAGGCTGCTGATACATCACACATGAACTCGTACATTAAAATGGTCTTAACCTTCTATGAGTACGAAAATAGCATCAACAAGAAGAACAAAACCTTTGACTTGAGTTATGTAAAAAAACTGGCAAACACCATGGAGAAAAAGATGTGGCAACCAGCTTGGGTTCCTGCAAACAAAGGAGCTGTGCTAAAGGGAACAGTAATAGTTAAAAAAGCCGCGCAAGCAGTTATCAACAACCCGCTTTACGATAGCGCCCTAAACTGGCCCAAGAATAACGCTCTCGTTGGCAAGAAGGTGATTTTGAGTTGCCCGACTAAGATAAGCGCAACAGGCGCTACAAAACAGACTAAGTACTTGGCAACAATAAAGTCAAACAATAAGACAACAATAACTCTTGCCTATAGTCAAAACAAACCATCAATCACTGCAGCCCAGGGTACGCTTAACTGCAACTATGAGGTCTCTGATTACGTTCAGTATAGAGACGGGGAACCCTTTGGCTATTTGGTAAACGGACAATACAGTGATTTTAGTAATGGACATATGCTAACGGTTTATGTCTCTAAGACTCATGGTCTCAAAAAGAACCCGAACTATGCACCGGGGAGTATGGGCAGAAACTTTGCTGAATGGGTTGGATTGGCTAAATATTCAGCATCGCTAAAGAACCAATTGAAAAATGAAGTTAGCCTTGGAAAAGTGTCTGGCGGATCTAAGCCATTTATCAGCGCCATGGTACTAGGTTGGTAATCGCCTAATAGAATAAGCTCAATATGCCGCTTTATAGTATGAAGATAATTAATTATCTTCATACGCTTTTGTGAAATTTGTGATCGTATATTGTATATTGTATAAAATGCTTTTATTATAATAAAATACTGCCATATAAGTAGAAAATGGTATCGATTATTTTAATTATCTGGATGATGGGATATTTGGGCGGAGCTGTTATTGCTACCTTCTTTGATTTGTCTCTTTTTCTCTGGTTTGTTCTTGGTATCGTAATTTGTCTTAGCTCCTTTCTATTAATTGGAAAAAGATATTTGTGGGCATCATTGTTTGCGCTTGGGATTGTATTCTTGTCCATAGCAAATTTCCAGTCGCAGAGAATAGAATACCAGAATCTTAATTCGAGGTATGTGGGTTACCCAAACGAGTATATCGGTTCTGTAAGTGATATACCGACCGACACAGAAAATGGGAGCAGGGTAAAGCTTGGCAACATTCGGATAAATGATAGGCAAGTCCCAGGGAATATACTTATTTATACTCGAAAATATCCAGAAATTAAGTTCGCGGATCAACTGAAGTTCAGCGGGAAAATTAAAAAATATAACCAACGCGAAAATACACTGATTAAGGATCATGTGTTTGGTGAAATGACGGTATATCAATATGAAAATATCGGTCAAGAGACTTCAATAGGTTATCAGATAAAGAGAATACTATTTTCAATCCGTCTTCGATTTAACGATGCATTGCAGAAAAACTTACCACAAAAAGAAGCAAGTTTAGCCAGCGGGCTGATACTTGGTGAGAAATCCCTGATAAGTGCTGAATTCAAAAGGGCGTTGCAGGGTAGTGGTACGTCACACATCATTGCGCTTTCCGGCTACAACATTACGATAATTTTAAGTTTGTTTGTAGTAATGCAGATGAGATTATCAAGAAGGTGGAACTTATTTTTGCCGCTTATTTTTATCGTTTTATTTATTATCATGACTGGTGCCTCTGCCAGCATTGTGAGAGCGGGTATCATGGGCTTTATGCCGGTCTTGGCTAGGTATCTAGGGCGTAGTAGCAATAGTTTTATTGCTATCTTGGTTTCTGCATTTATCATGACCCTACTAAATCCCTTCATAGTTCTGTATGATGTTGGTTTTCAGTTATCATTTATGGCATTGTGTGGAATGTTGTACCTCGGACCACTTATTTCTATCTGCCTTAGGTGGTTGCCAAACGGAATAAGATTTGTTCTAGCTGAGACACTGGGTGCACAGATAGCCACCCTTCCATTACTTCTGTTTTATTTTGGAACTGTTTCAATTATTTCGCCAGTTTCTAATTTAGTAATTCTTAGCCTTGTTCCTTTTGGGATGCTAGCCGCATTTTTTGTTGGCTTGATAGGCATATTTTCACCAATCGTTGCTCAATTAATTGCAATCCCAAGCTATTTCTTATTGCATATTTTCTACCTGCTCATTAATTATTTTGGATCGTTGCCTCATGCTTCAACTCAATTGAAAATTGACAATCCTGTTTGGCTAATTCTGACTTATATAGTAATTCTTGATATCATCTTTATGAGTCGTAAATATGTAAAGAGGATGAAACACGATGAAGAGTCCGTCTAAAAAATCTATAAACTTTTTCATTGTACTGCTTTTAGTTATTATCTTGGGCTTTATTCTAAATCATATTTTTCAGCAACCACAGGATGGGGTTTTGGTGGATTTTCTTGATGTTGGTCAAGGAGATGCTGCGATTATAAAAACTCCCGCGGGACAGAGTGTGCTAATAGATGGGGGGCCGAGCGACGCTGTAGTTTCAAAGATTGACAGATTGATTCCCTTTTATAGGCGTAAATTAGATGCTGTAATTCTTACTCACCCACACGCTGATCATTTAACCGGCCTTATTAAAACGGTCGATAATTATAATATCACGGCATTTTATATGACTGGGGTTGTCTACAACACACCAGAATATCGACAGCTGTTAGAAAAGTTAAAAATAAACAAAATACCCATTAAAATAGTTGTTAGTGGCGACAAACTACTCTTTGATGGTGAAATACGATTGGATTTTATATATCCAACCGAATCGTTACAGGAGAAAACGCTTGAGAATGTAAATAATTCGTCAATAGTTACACGCCTTGTTTGGGGCGAGAGCAGTGTACTCTTCACCGGCGATTTAGAAAATGACAAACTAAATACATTAGATCAGCCAGGTGTCAGCTCAGACGTTTTGAAGGTTCCTCATCATTGTAGTTCCGACGGTATAGACAAAAAATTCATCACCGCCGTTTCGCCTCGCTATGCAATAATTTCGGTGGGTCGGGATAACGATTTTGGTCATCCCGCATCCTCCTGCCTAAACCTATTAAAAGGCATTCAAGTTTATCGAACCGATCAGGAGGGTGATATTACTTTCATGATGCAAAAAGATACTATCAGGCCGTTTAGATTGAAATAAGGCCAAACCTAGAGTAAAATAAGCACAAATGAAAGAGCAATTCGATAAAATATTTAGGAAAGAACAGGAATTCGATGAAGCAGTCGAAGAAATATTTGCTGTTGTTGAGAATGAAAACGATCCCACGACACGAAATATAAAGGTTCAAGAGCTAATCTCAAAAGTTAAAAGGGCATATATAGGCGCGCATTATGACGCAATCACTGACGCCTTAACTGGTTGTTTTAATAAAAAACATATTAAGGAAATGTATCATCATCAATACGCGGCTGCTAAAAGAAATAATCAATATTTCTCCTTGGCAGCTATCGATATTGACTATCTTAAATATGTTAATGACACTTTTGGCCATGCGACTGGCGATGAAGTAATAAAAAACATCGCGGACAAAATTACTAAAAGTGTTCGTGAAAATGATTTGATTTTTCGGTATGGCGGAGATGAATTTGTACTATTCTGCCTCCATAATAATAAAGCAGGTATGAAGAAGGTCTCCAGTCGTATACACGAAGAAATATCCGGATTAAAAATAATTAAAAACTATGTGCCCTCAGTTACCATAGGTTACACAACAACTAAACCGTCAGGAAAAGATAATATTGCCTACGCTGATTTATTTAAGGAAGCTGATGAGATGCTTTATCAAGAAAAGCATAGCAGAAAATCACCGGATTTTATTGTCAAAAGTCACTAGAAGGGAGTTCTATGTCGGGTCACTCTAAGTGGGCTGGTATCAAGCACAAAAAAGCCATTGTGGATGCAAAAAAGGGTAAGGAATTTACCAAAGTTGCTAACATGATTTCTGTAGCAGCAAAACAGGGTGGCAGCGACCCAAAGATGAACTTTTCACTACGTTTGGCCATGGATAAGGCAAAAGCAGTCAACATGCCAGCAACAAATGTAGAACGAGCAATAAAGCGGGGTACAGGCGAACTTGGCGGCGTTGCACCCGAGGAACTAATATACGAGGGCTACGGTCCTTCTGGCGTTGCTGTTTTGGTCGAAGCGATGACTGATAATCGCAATCGAACAGCATCCGAAGTTCGAAGTACTTTTTCTAAACACGGAGGCAATATGGCCGAAGCCGGAGCGGTTGCTTATATGTTTGAACAAAAAGGCCAAATAAACATAAGCCCGGAAAACCAAACAATTGATAAAGATACACTAGAATTGGCGATTATGGATTCTGGAGCAAACGATTTTGAGTATGTGGGGAATAGCTTAATTGTTTATACAAAGAAAACTGATCTTCAGAGCGTTAAAGAGTTCTTGGAATTAAATAACATCAAAACAGACGAGACCGAGATGTCTTATATTCCCAAAAACGAAGTCAGGGTTACTGACGAAGTAACTGCGAAAAAAATTATGAAGCTTTTAGATGGCTTAGAAGAATCAGAGGATGTAACCGCTGTTCATGCTAATTTTGACATTTCTGAAGAGATTCTGGAGAAAATTTAATGCTCACAACGAATCACGTTTTAATAGGAGCGGTTGCTGGTAAAGTGATTGGTGATCCGCTTATAGCTTTTCCGACAGGAATATTTTTGCATTATATATTTGACAAGGTACCCCATTTTTGGCCGGAAACAGATAAAAATAAGAGAGTGGTTATGATTCTTGATACAATATTATGCTCAACGCTCTTGGCTTTTTTCTTCTTCACTACCGGTGGTTTATCAAGCAGTATATTTTGGGGCGCGTTTGGTGGTTTTTTAGTTGATGCTGTTTTTGTTGGGTTGAAGCCATTTCATGATTCGAAAGCAGGGATGTGGCATACATTGCGGCAGATCCACAAAATAAAACCGATATATTTTCTTACCGATGCAAGCCTGCTTATTATCGGTCTAATTATCTATATAGCGATATGATTATACTAGGCGTAGATCCCGGCACAGCCACAACTGGTTACGGCCTTATCAAAGAAGAAAAAGGCAAGCTAGCTTTATTGGATTATGGTTGCATCCTAACTAGTTCAAAGAAATCACTCGATGTGAGACTCGAGGAAATTAGTGAAAAACTCGCCGAGATTATTCAAAAATATCAACCTTACGAAATAGCGGTTGAGGAATTATTTTTTGCCACGAACGTCAAAACTGCCATAGCGGTTAGTCATGCTAGGGGTGTGATACTTCTAACAGCGAAGCAAAACCACTGTGCGGTTTTTGAATACACTCCACTGCAGGTCAAAAACGCAATTTGTGGTTATGGTGGAGCAGAAAAGAAGCAGGTTCAAAAAATGGTCCAAATACTATTAAAACTAGATGAAATACCCAAGTCAGATGACGCTGCAGACGCACTTGCCATTGCGATATGTCATGCCGCTTCAAGGAAAATAAACAATTTAAGTTAGTTGTATACTTTAAATTTTATGTCGTATGCTAAAATAATCTTATGATTGGTTATATTAATGGTAAAGTCCAACTAGTTCGAGACAACAACGTTATTATCGAGGCTAACGGCGTAGGATACAAAATTAATGTCGGTTCAAACGTGGTGTCCAGGCTACATACGGAAGAAAACACGGAACTCTATATTTTTACCCATGTCAGAGAAGACATATTAGCGCTCTATGGCTTCGAGACAGCTGAGGAGTTAGACTTCTTTGAGCTATTGATCAGTGTCTCTGGAATAGGACCAAAGGCAGCGCTTGGTATCTTGGCAGTTGCGTCACTTGAAAAGATTCGAAACAGTATTGTGAATCAAGATCCAACACTACTTTCAAGTGTTTCTGGTATTGGCAAGAAAACCGCCGAAAAAGTAGTTATCGAATTAAAAAGTAAAGTGGGTGCGACGGGTAGTATCTTCGATAACCAAGGAGAGAAGTCGGAAGATGTCTATAGCGCGCTTTTACAACTGGGCTTTAAGCCCCATGAAGCCCAAACCGCCCTATCTGAGCTGCCGGAAGAGTGCAAAACAACCGAAGAACGATTGAAACATTGCTTAACAAATTTGAATAAGAGATAGTATGCAATTAGATAAAGACCACATTTTAGACAGTGAGGAATTTACCGAAGAAAAGAACTTTGAGGAAACGCTTCGCCCCTCTAAGTTTGGAGAATATATCGGTCAAGAAAAGGTTAAAGAAGGTCTAAAAATAGCAATTGGTGCAGCAAAAAACCGAAAAGAGCCGATCGACCACGTGCTAATATATGGTCCCCCCGGTCTAGGTAAGACAACGCTGGCCAATGTAATTTCTTATGAAGTCGGGGCGAATATTCGAACGACAAGTGGCCCGGCGATAGAAAGAGCGGGTGACTTGGCATCTATTCTAACAAACCTGCAAGAAGGCGACCTTCTATTTATTGACGAAATCCATCGCCTAAACAGAGTTGTTGAAGAGGTATTATACCCGGCAATGGAGGATTTTACTTTAGATATTGTTATTGGTAAGGGGCCAGCCGCAAGATCCATTAGATTGGATTTGCCAAAGTTTACTTTAATAGGGGCGACGACCAGGACGGGGCTGATATCATCACCCCTAAGAGATCGGTTTGGTCTTGTCTATAACCTAGATTTTTATAATCCCGATGAAATTGAGAAAATTATCAATCGGTCGGCCAAGATATTGAAAGTTGATATTAGTTCAACTGGAGCGAAGGAAATTGCAAATAGAGCGAGAAAGACACCAAGAATAGCAAACAGGCTCTTAAAACGAGTCCGTGACTTCGCTCAAGTCAAGGCAGACGGGGTAATTACTGAGGATGTCGCCAAGCAGTCACTTGATATGCTGGAAGTGGATAGTTTTGGATTAGACAATACAGACAGGAGACTTCTTAAAACAATAATTGATAATTTCAAAGGTGGCCCTGTCGGCTTATCGACATTAGCCGCAGCTACAAGCGAGGAGATAGATACAATCGAAGATGTTTATGAGCCATATTTGATAAGGATAGGTCTTTTGGAGAGAACACCTCGTGGGCGCAAGGTCACAAATAATGCTTACACCCACCTGGGCTATAAAACAAAAACCCAAGACACCTTACTCTAATGGCAAAGCTACTTTTACATACTTGTTGTGGTCCATGTTTTCTGGGGGCCTGGGAAGACCTAAAAGACAAGCTAGAGGTTACAAACCTCTTTTATAATCCGAATATTCAACCCAAAAGAGAATACCAAAAACGACTAGATAACTTAAAGCTAGCCGTAACCGATAAAAGCAAAGAGGTAATGACTCTAGTTTATTGCCCAGAAGAACATCGGTCTGCCACCCTAGGCTTAGAGAGTGAATTTCCACTACGCTGCACAAAATGTTACGCACTGAGGCTTACAAAAACAGCCAAAGAAGCGAAAAAACTAGGATTTGATCTGTTCTCAACAACCCTCCTAGTAAGTCCTTATCAACAACACGAGACGTTAAAAGATTTGGGGGAGAAAATTGCTTGTAAAGTTGGTATTGAATTTTACTATACCGACTGGAGGTCCAATTTTCGTGAGGGCCAAAACATAGCTAGAAACAGCGGAATCTACCGGCAAAAGTATTGCGGTTGCATCTTTTCGAAAGAAGAAGCAGAGAATAATAGAAATAAGCCACTTTAAATGATAAAATTCTTTTAGGTAAAAATAATATGGCAATTTTCTTATTAGTTTATATCGTGGTTCTTATAATTTGGCTGATATGGTCATTGATTACAACTTATCATCTGGTTAAATACGGCTTTCCCTATAGTAAACTCCTGACCATACTTTCTTGTTACTGGATAACAGTTACTTTTATTGTAATTGTTTCTATTCTCTTTATTGCTAAAGCTGACTGGACAACAGTCCCGGGGTGGTTTTAAGTGAAAAAAACAAAATATTTTGAGTCACAACAGATAGGAGAAGATGTGCTATTTCTTGTCCGGAAGCACTGGTTTGTGTTGGTTGGTCCGATCGTTGGGGCGACTATATTTTATCTGATGGTAATATTTGGAATACTTGTTTTGCCGTTTTTAATGCCGGAGGCAACTCAAGGGCTGTCATACAACATCTATGTTTTGGTGATTAGTATTTTGCTTTTGATGCCAACCGCTTATCTCTTTCAGGTTTTTGTCCTCTATTATCTAAACGTTGTCATTATTACAAACGAACACTTAGTTGAAATTTTACAGGAAAGACCATTTGCGAGAAGTGTGTCAGAGTTAGAGTTCGGGAAAGTACAAGACGTTTCAAGCAAAGAACATGGTCTTTTTCAGAGTTTACTAAACTTTGGCACGATCGAAGTGCAAACAGCTGGGGAGAATCGAAATTTTATCTTTACTCGGGTGCCAAAACCAAGTGATTATGCCCAAAAAATTATGGACCTGCAGGAGGAATATCGGCGCAGCGGAAAAAAGCAACCCTCAGGCACTGAAAAGAATTCGAATTTACCTTTGGAAAATGCTGGACAAGGTGTTAATATTAAAGAAGAATATAATACTGAACCAACCATAGAGTATCCGGAATCAAAAAACCAATAGAATGTTTCGAGGAGGGAATGGAATTTAGCTTTAAGACAAGTTCAATTTGGAAACCACGCGATGTGGTCGGGTTAGATATTGGCACAAATTCGATCAAAGTCGTTCAGTTAAGAAAAAAGGGTAAACTAACCAATCTTGTTGGTTATGGACAAGTTGATTTACCGGATAACTATATAATCGAAGGGATTATTAGTGAGACGGAAAAGACGGCAAAATTACTCAAAGAAATATTGAATAAACCTCCTTGGGGTAAAATTACTGCCACGAGGGTCAACATGTCTTTGTCCGAGTCAAAAGTTTTTACCCGTATTCTAACTCTTCCCCACACAGATGAAAAAAGTAGGAACGATGCCGTCATCTGGGAAGCAAACCAGATAGTTCCGATGGCGGTCAGCGATCTTTATATAGATTGGCAACTTATCGGCCCCAACAACGAGGATCCAAAAACGGATGATATTATCTTTGCAGCCGCCCCAAAGAGTATTGTGAATTCGTACATTCAGCTCATAGGTTTGGCGGGTTTGGAGGTGATGGGTATTGAAATCAATCTTAGTGCAGTTGCAAGAGCTGTGGTATCAAACAAGGACATGAACGAGACTGTGTTAATCGTAGATCTAGGAAGAAAGAGTACAAGCGCAGCAATTTTTGATAAGTACATTAGAGTGACTGGTAGTATTTTGACGGGTGGAGACAATCTGACCCAGAAAATTGCCAACGTTCTAAAGATTGACAAAACTGAGGCTGAAAACTTAAAACTTAAAAAAGATGACAAAGAAGCAATTAAAGTTCGTGAGGCGATAGATACAGAGTTAACAGAGATTACGAGAGAGATTGATCGAATGATCAAATACTACTATGAGAAGATTAATAAAGAAAATACTGTAACAAAAATACTTTTATGCGGAGGAACAGCTAGCTTGCCTGGTTTGGCAGAATATTTTACGGAAAAGCTGGATATACCTGCGATTGTTGGTAACCCATGGTCAAATATTTCTGTCTACCCAATAAAACCTGTTCCGAAAGATGAAGCGCCTCTTTATACAAATGCAATTGGCCTTGCTCTAGTGGGGTTAGAAGATGAATAGACTTAATCTATTACCACCAGAGATGAAAGAGGAAATTAACTACGCGAAGAAAAATACACGCCTAGTAAGCAAATTAACTTTGATGTTAAGCGTTTGCCTGGTTTTGATAGTATTTTTTGTTGTTTTGGGGATTGTATTAAAGGAACAAGAAAATGTGGCAAAGGTGGAAAAGGAGTTTTCAGAAAAATTAGTTCAAGATAAGTCGCAAGTGGAAAAAAACGCCAGCGATCTTTCCGATAGATTAATACTAATCAAGAAATTAAAAACAGAACGAACTGATTGGGACACTATCTTTAAAAAGATATCAGACAATACTCCAGCGGGCTTACAGCTTCAATCTATTCAGGTGACAAATGATGCGAAAACGAGGGCAACTATTTCAGGGATTGCCCTTTCGGACCGCGATGTGGTTTTATTTAAAGATTTGTTATCAAATTCCGGTTTGTTTAAGTATGTAGACATCGAGAGTATCACAGAAAATGGTAAGGCTGCAAGCGGCGCGACCCAAAAACTCTTTGTGTTAACTTTTACAATTGCGGGGGTTAAATAATGAATACAGAAAAAAGCGCAAAAAGAGTTCATTTTATTATCATGGCTTTCCTATATGTTTTAGGACTGATTATCGTGATCGTTTTTTTTGTTGGTTGGTATTACATTTATGGCCTCAGTTCTCAGATGAGCAAGATACAGACAGAGTCAAAGTATCTTAATAAAGAAGCAAGTCAGCTTAGTGACTTGGAACTAAGGTATAACAAAATAGCAGCTGATAGAAATATGATATTCGAGAGCATACCCAAAGATAAGGATGTTTCAAGTTTTATTGCAGACGTAGAACAAACTGCAAAAAAACATGGATTAAATACAACGGAGAGTGTCGTAGGCGATCAAAAAACAAACAGTAAGGCCAGTAAGCAAGAACTAAGCCAGCTGGTGCCAAAGGGGGATTATTACATCTTGCCAATAAAGTTTACCTTTTCTGGTAGCTATGGTAACTTTGTCGCCCTAGTTTCTGACACTTCAAAACTTAGACGCATAGCCAGTATCACGGGCTTTGATATAAAGAAAAATGATGCGAACACAAATGGGCTTTCGGATGCGATTACTGGTACGGTTAATCTAAATATTTTTGTGAAGAGATAGGTATGAAAAAAAGCATAAACAAAGAGAAATTACTTGAGACAGTAGGCAAGAGACGCGAGGTAATAATAGTTGTCGCCGGAGTCCTGCTCTTGGCTCTTACTGCCTTTGCAACCTATAAAGCCATCAATCCGGGCATGAACGACGAATCGGTGGTTAAGGGTGAAGCAAAACTAAAGAGCTTAAACATTCAGTTTGATAATAAAACTCTCAAGGACATAAAAGAAGAAAAGGCGCCATCTGTCATAAATGGACCATCAGGAAGAAATCCCTTCACTCCACTATAAAATATCGACCCCCTTATATTGGTTGTCGCCCCAAACTCATCTTGTCACTCCGTACTTGCCTGCTTCCTCTCTCTGTCATCCTGAGGAATTCGGTGGCTACCGAATGACGTGAGGATCTCGTTTTCTCGTTCATTTCTTCTTGATAAGAAACGAACCAAAGAATCAAGAAAATTAGAACTCCTTTATTAGAAATAAAAATTTCAGCCGAGCTGATAATTTCTATTTCCTCAAAACCTGCCCGAACTGAAATTCGTTCAGGCGGGTGTCGGCCTAATGGCTAAACTAATTTTCGAAAGGTGCACTCTTGAGAACTGACGGTCGGAACAAATAAGGAGTACTTTACAACTTTTTACCTTGAACTTTAAAACTAATCTAGGACTTGCCATTCGGTAGTAGTCCAGAAACCTGCTGGGCCGCTTGCGAAACTACTATTTGCCATGCCTGCATCGTAGTCAACTATTCCATTTTGACGTATTAAGAGGCCAGAACACGCCAAAGCACGAGCCAAGGCGTTGTTTTTTAGCTCGATCGAACCAAAAGGAGCATAGTATACGCCTCCCAAGGAGCCATTGTAGATAGTGATCGCTGGCCAAAGCTTCCAGAAATCTTCGAACGGAGGCGGCGGTTGTTGGGTTGAAAATAGCATGATGTAGCTTGGGGTTTTGGGATTATTTGGATCAATTCCGCTTATTGTTGCCTGTTGATTTATTACAATTCTTCCCGCATGGAACTCAGACCGATTTGTTTTGTGGTCGGCTATTATTACGCCGCTACTAGTACCATATGAAGGGGCCAAGAACACTTTTGCGCCGTTTCCGACAGTTATGTTCCCCGTAACCCAGATGGTGCCATTTACCTGAAGCTCGGCATTGTTGTTGACGACCAGATTCCCGTCAATCTTTTTTGGCCCTAGTTGGTTGTTTGTCCCCGAGATTGTTGTGTTGCCTTGTGTCCCTCCTGTTAGGGCGGTGTTTTCCCAGTCATCAATTGTTGGGTTGAGGTCAGCGTCTTTAATGGGCATTTCCTGATAAGGTGGCACGGTGCCGGTATACTTAGTTCCTTTGACGGTCGCTCCGCTTATTAAGAAGGCACGAGCATCTCCATTTATGGTACCGTCGGAAATTAAGCTAGTTAGGAAAAAACTAGAATGGCTTATCGCAGTTCCTGTTATTGAGGTTGATTTATTGCCATTTATGATTGGCCCATTTGAGAATATGCTTCCTTTAACCGTGGCATTATTTTCCATAAAAGTACCGAGATCGTCAACCTGGACTCCATATTTAAACGATATGTTGGTAGTGGAATTTACTCCATTGATTTTAATT
>Ga0172381_10001135_pt1 | contig 32430 bp, 35 predicted proteins | sample Leawel6488metaG_FD_119754 | JGI IMG/M metagenome (GOLD analysis project Ga0172381, IMG submission 119754) | Leachate microbial communities from a municipal landfill in Southern Ontario, Canada - Leachate well 64-88 metaG | ecosystem: Engineered > Solid waste > Landfill > Unclassified | place... | reverse complement strand
GGCCGGGTGGAAAACACTGAGACCGGAATTTGCTTGCGTAATAGCAGGATAATAATAACAAGGGAGAGGGGAATTACCCCTCCCCCACTTTAAATTTTACAGGAGAAATATTATGTCAGTAAACACAGAAACATCTTCCCTTGTACATGTAGCAGGTGATGGAAATCCCGATGGCCTGTTGGTTGGTAGAACATCAGGCAAACTCGGATTCTATGGACTTACCACCCCTATAGTTAAACCGACAGTAACAATTACCACCACAGCGTCCACCACGGTTGTAACCACAGTTGCCACAGACTTGGCCGCACTTAAAGCAGGACTAGTAGCTTTGGGGTTGATAAAATAACCGTATACTACTAATATTAAATAACCACTGGTGGAGAGGCGGAATATTTACCCCCGCTTCTCCACCAGTATAGGATACTACATGAACAATACAAATGGAGTATTTATAGCAATCCCGGCTACTAATATAGGTATTACACCCGCAGGAGCAATGTCTGTTTTGTGTAATACCCATGTTCTTAGAGACATGGGATACAAAGTAACACCATATTTTAATGAGCAATGTAACTTTATTGACAAAGCACGAAACATCTGCGTGGAATTATTCCTGAGTACCAATTGTTCAGACATAATTTTTGTTGACGCAGATGAAGGGTATGATCAAGACGCGATGGCAAAGGTATTGAAATATGATAAAGATATTGTTGCCGGAGCCGTACCTGTCAAAGATAACACAGTGTCATACTGTATTAACCCCGTATTTAATAATGGTAATTGTATATGTGCAAGTACAGGATTGGTGCGTATTGATAGAGCAGGGACGGGGTTCATGCGGATACAAAGAAGAGTGTTCGATAAATTGATTGATCATTATGGTATGACCAGAAACTCCGACGGACTTTATGAGTTTTTCAAAACGGGGGGTATGAGTACTATCAATGACTTTGCCAAATTGTTATTGAATGATAAATGCTCAACACCCCTCACGGAAAAAATAGAAGTAGCAAAAAAGAAGATGGAAAGCACAGATAGATGGTACGGAGAAGATGTATATTTCTGCAAGCGGTGGATTGATGCAGGGGGGGAAATGTTTGTTGACCCCACAATAACATTTTCTCATGTGGGAGTAAAGATGTACACAGGGAATTATTATGATTATTTAACAGAATTCGAAATAAAAATGTAAGGGGGTACGGTAAATATGCCAGCAAAAAGCAAAAAACAGAAAAATTTTATGGGGATGGTACATGCAGTACAGGAAGGGGCAAAAATAAAAAATGCCTCACCCGCAGTAAAAAAAGCCGCAAAAAACATGAGCAAAGAGGAGGTAAAAAAATTTACCAAGAGTCCAGTAGTCAAAAAGAAAAAGAAAAAGAAGGTGGCACATTTCGGAGACACATTCTAACAATCGTAAAACAAGGGAGAATATAGCACCATGACAGAAATAAAAAGATACCCTAAAATGATTCAGAAGATCGGGGAAGCACCAATCGTGGTACAAAATGCATATGAACATGCCAAATACCATGAAGAAGGGTGGAGTGGTCCCCCCGAATTTGGGTCCGCCGTCCCGGAACTGGAAGTAGACATAGCACGAACCGAGATGGAATTGGAAGAAAAGAAAAAAAGACTGGCGGTTATGAAGGCCTCACTGGAAGAGGAAAAAGTGGAGGCAGAAAAGGTGGAAGTGGCAGAGGAAAAGGTGGAAGTGGTGGTGGAAGAAGAAGAAGTGGAAGTGGAGTATAACAAAGTAGCACCTACCCCCATGAAATTTGGTGGAACAAAAGGGAGAAAGTAAATGTTAACAGTATCCGAATTGCTGAAGGCATCAATGAGAGTGGCCCAGGTTATACAAAAAGGGGAAGAACCTGACGCGGGGGAAATGGCAGATGCTCTGGAAGCCTTAATTATAATGTTACATTCATGGTCGGCTCGGAGACTGATGGTAAGGGCTAATGTACCCGAAATATTTCCCCTCGTGTCAGGTGTATCATCTTATACAATAGGGGTGGGGGGAGTGTTCAACACCCCCAAACCCTATAAAATAGCCACGGCATTTGTAAGAGATACGAACAATATGGATTATCCCGTTGATATTATAGATATGGGTACTTATCAGAGGTTGGAGGATAAGTTAGTGGCCACGGGTAGACCAGAAGTGTTAATGTATGATCCGGGATTGGCACAGCAAGACCCGCAGTTGGGAACTATAATGGTATATGGTATACCCGACACCGCCTACACGTTAGGGATAACCAGCCAAAAACCTTTCACAGATTTTACTACTATCTCAGATGATGTGACATTTGAACCCCCCTATGAAGAGGCCATAAAATTTGAGATGGCCGTGCGGTTGTGGATTGAGTACCACAAAAATCCAGTACCCCCGGACGTACATATACTGGCCAATGAGGCTATGCACGTAGTAGAATCAATGAACTCCGTCACAGTAAGAAGTGTTACAGATGTGCCGGGGGTGAAGTACAGTATGCCATACAACATATATGTTGGGTCGTACACTCAATAAGGGGTAGACACATATGATAGTAAAAGGATTTTTAGGACCTACTTATCCGGGGCGCAGCGTAAATTTCCAATCAGACAGGACCATAAACATGTTCCCTGAGCTATCCCCGTCCCCAGATGCCAAAACGGTGCTGGCACTTGTGGGGTCCCCCGGAACCGAATTAGCCTTTTCGGTGGGGTCTGGTCCCATACGGGGAACCCATGTTGCAAATGGATTAATGTTTGTGGTGTCCGGTAATGGATTATACAGTGTAAGTACCGGGTCAACAGTATCAAGTATACTGGGAGAATTGGCCACAGCATCTGGACCAGTGCAAATAAAATTTAACGGATTAACCACCGCAGGAACAGGGGGAAATCAATTAGCCATTATAGATGGGGTAAACCTGTATATATACAATGTGCTAATCGGGACGTTCACCACGGTGGAGTTGGGGTATGCTCCGGCCTCCATTACATACCTAGATGGGTATTTTATAGTCACAAGAGTGGATTCCATGTCGGTGTATGCGTCAAACCTGTATGATGGGTTAACGTGGAATGCACTGGCTACTTCCCCCGTTAGTGCCTCGCCGGAAAATTTGGTGGGGTGTTGCAGCCAATGGCAAGAACTGTGGTTGATAAAAGAATTTACTACGGAATTGTGGTATGACGCGGCTGTAGCCACCTCTACAGGATTCCCATTTATTAGAGTACCCGGTGGAGTGCTAAATTACGGAACCACCGCACCCTCGTCTATTGTGGCCGGAGACAACGCCATATTCATGGTGGGGACGGTAAGAAATGAAGACGCAGGGCAATTTGCAGGGATAGTGTCATCTGCAGCAGGAACGTTTACAATTATATCTCCCCCATCCATAAACTATCGAATAGCTCAAATGTCGGATATAACTGATGCATTTAGTTTTATGTTCTCCATGGAGGGGCACACGTTTTTGGTAGTGTCATTTCCCACCGGAGACGCAACATTTATATATGATACCACAACCAAAATGTGGCATGAAAGGTCCACCTATGCAGACAATCCGTATGCATATCACATGTGGAATGCCCATTGTTACTCGTTTTTTGGTAATAAAGGATATATAGGGGATATGGTAAACAGTAACATGTATACCCTAAGCTCTGAAGTGTTTACAGAAAATGAAGAACCGCTGGTTAGTGTGCGTATAACCCCAAGCTTATTTGACGGCTCGAATCTGGAAAGTGTGTTTATACACAAATTGGAGTTGGATATTGAAACAGGGGTAGGAGACCAAGCCACCAGCGTAGGGATAGACCCGCAAGTTGAATTGTCGTGGTCCAATGATGGGGGGCACACGTGGGGTACAGAATACCCGTCATCTATGGGGAAAAAAGGTAATTACAAAATAAACCCTACATGGCGAAGACTGGGACAATCAAGGAACAAGGTGTTTAGAATGGCCATTAGTGCCCCCGTAAAACGAATATTGCTAGGGGCTTACGTAGAAACTAGCCAATAAAAGGGGTAAAGTATGAGTGCACAAATGCCAATCAATATCCCTGTAATAGACACACAAACCGGGATTATAAATATACTGTGGCGCAAGTATTTTGAGAGCACAAGTACAGAGGGGGGAGGAACCGTAATAAGTGACTCAGAAGCCACAGCCGCGGACAGAGTACAGACTGGACTGGATGTAATCGCCACAGGTACTGATAGGATTCTAACAGGTCAAGATCGTGTGGCAACGGGACTGGACCGTATTGCCACAGCTGCAGACAGGGTGCAAACAGGACTGGATAAAGTAGCAACCGCAGCAGACCGTGTAGAAACGGGGTTAGATGCAACTGCTACAGCCGCGGACAGAGTACAGACTGGTTTAGACGTAGTGGCAACCGCAGCAGATAGGGTGCAAACGGGACTGGACAGAGTGGCAACGGGATTGGATAGGATAGCCACAGCCGCAGATAGGGTACAAACAGGACTGGACACAGCGGACACAGCCGCGGACAGAGTACAAACAGGATTAGATATAGCCACCACAAGTAGCTTGAAAGATGCAGCAGCGGCGGCAGTGACAGCTGCAGAATTGGCAGAGGACAATGCAGTAATCGCAGAGGGTATAGCAGGGGACAATGCCGCGATTGCTCAAAACTCTACTGCTGCCGTAACCTTAATGTATAGTGATATTGTAGCAGCTCAAGCTCAGACAAATGCTTTATTAGGACTAGGGATAGGTAGTAGTTACGTTGATGAAAACGGAGACTTAATAATGACCTATGACGCGGCAGTAGTTACCAGTATAGCAATAAATGATAGTGGCGAACTTATACTTGAATATTAGAGGGTAAAAATGACAACGGTGAATTTAGGTAGAATAAAGCCAATATATAAGGGAAATTATTCTGATGCAGTAGTATATAAACCCCTTGATTTTATACTGTATGGGGGGGTTGTATATTTTTGTATATTACAAACAACGGCAGGGATATTACCCACTAATGCAACATATTTTCAAAGTGTGCTATCGGTAACCGGATTAAATGTCACCACAGGTAAAATGCTTACAGTTACAGAAAACACGACTCTTGCTGGTTATGCCACCGCTGCTCAAGTTGTAGCAGGTGATGCAGGATTGATAATTTCGCCTGATCAGTTGAAAGCAGCCGGAATAATACCACAATCCAGCCGCAACGCAATAATTAACGGGGCCATGAATATATGGCAAAGAGGAGTGAGTTTTACTAATTTAGCAAATGAAGGATACTCCGCTGATAGATTCGTTGTTGCAAAAGGTCTTGGTGATGGGACTATTAACGTGGTTCAGCATGCCGAAACTCCCGCAGTAGGGTTTCCTTTCCGATATTCATTAGAGGTAGATTGTACTCACATAGAGACAGCAGTGGCAGCAGATGAATACTTCGGAATAAGTTATCGGATGGAAGGGTATGATTTTGGGCGATTTATGACTGAAATCGCCACACTATCCTTCTGGGTAAAGGCTGTTAAAACAGGTACGTATTGTATAACATTTAAAAATGGCGCAAGTGATATTACATACGCACATAACTACATTATTAATGCTGCAAATACGTGGGAAAAGAAAACAGTAACATTAACATTTGATACGGGTACTTGGGGATATAATACCGGAGTAGGCCTTGCTCTATTTTGGGGAATTGTGTGCGGCAGCACTTTTCAGACTACCGCGGACTCTTGGCAGGTCGGAAATAAACTAGGTACAAGTAGTCAGGTAAATGGACTTGACTCCACCAATAACAAATTTTACCTTACCGGTGTTCAACTTGAACTCGGAACTGTGGCTACCCCATTTGAACACAGAACATTTGCGCAGGAGTTAGCACTGTGTCAAAGGTATTACTGCAGATCATATAACTATGGTGACGCCACCGGCAAAGTTACTGGAGACGGACAATTATACCAAAAAGCCTACATTACAGACAGCTACTCACCAGCAGGAATGATTTATTTTCCTGCGGAAATGAGAATTAATCCGACAATAACAATTTACAGCCCGAAAGATGGGGCAGCAGGGTACATTTTGAATAATTCGACAAACATGCCTGCATTTGTTTATTCTAACGGAGCACGGTTTGCACAAATATTGATAAATAACACAAGCGCAGTTGCAAACTCTGCAAATTTTTCTCATTACACGGCCAACGCAGAATTATAGGGGGGATAACATGTACCAATTAAACCGAGACATGACCGGAAAGGTGGTAGGAGTAAAAAGGGTGGAAGATAGCGCGTCTATCCCCATATGTGTGGACAACACAGACTACAAAAACTTTTTAAAGTGGAATGGAGAACAGGAAGTACCGCTGGACTTAGACAGCGTAATAGTGCCAGATTCACCGGACCCAAACATTGCTATCAAAGCGCAAATTGCTGTTCTGGACTTAAAAAGAATTAGACCATTGGCAGAAGGCGATGCGGATTACTTAAAAGTTTTGACTGATCAAATTGTTGCGTTGAGGTCACAGTTAAAATAAATAAGGAGTGTGGACACATATGGGGATGACACATACAATGGAGAGAGAGGCAGTCAAACAAGCCGTGAAGGAGGCGTTGAAGGAAGAACTCAAAGAATTTTACGTAGACCGGGAAACGCACTATCAACATCATGAATTTATCAAAAGCTGGATGAATTGGACAATACAAAGTAAAAATATAATAGTAAAGACAATTATTGTGGGTGTTACCGTGTTTATTATTGGTTGTATAGCTATTGGGTTCGCCACTAAGATGGCCATAATTTCGTTGGGAAAATAGTAGGGTGGGTAAAATGCGCACAGAAGATAAACAATACTTTACCGCGCTGTCAGATTGGCAACTCATGGGTCTGTGTATCGAACGTGAAGCCGGCGGAGAGCCGCGGGAGGGTAAAATAGCAGTCGGCACGGTAATACTGGAACGAGTTGAACACAGAAATTGGGACGGCAAAACAGTACATGAAGTTATACTAAAACCTTGGCAATTTAGTTGGACAATGCCGGAAATAAATAAACCGTACTACAACGAAGCAGTCAGCATGGCTCGCAACTGGAGAGAATTTTCCGCGGATAAAACCCTCTCAGATTGCTGTGATATTGCCAAGGGGTTATTGGATGGTAGTATTTCAGTTGATGAAGATTTGCGTAAAGTCAACTGCGTTCAATACTTGAACCCCAAAGTGGCCGCAGCAACCAAAGATAAATGGATAAAAAGTGGGATGACAGTAATAAAGACAATCGGAAGACACCAATTTTTCAAAGAATAGGGGGATGGACAATTGAAAATAGTATTGGTATTGTACAAATATAATATACCGCTGGAGGACCCTTGTGTATACCCGCTGGGATTCATGTATATATCAGCAGCCTTAAAAGAACAGGGGCACGATGTAAAAGTATTAAACTATAATCTGTGGGACTACAACTTCGAAAAGGAGATTGATGGGTGGGATACGGTAATGTTTACCGGATTTGAGGAGTTTGGACCCGCAATAATCAGAGACGCAGGTATATGCAAGAATAAAGGAATACGAACTGTGGTGGGAGGAGCATTGGCCACATTTAAACCTGAAGATATGATAAAATATGTGGATATAGTGGTGGTAGGTGAGGGGGAAGGAACAGTAGACTACTCATTACGCGGGGACCACATAGTATTAACCAGTAAGAAGGTAAACCTCGACAACATGGTTTTACCCGACTACGAAGGATTTGGCATAGGGGAGTATCACAAACGCCACAAGGAAAACTACATGGGGGTATTGACTAGCCGGGGATGCCCACATCACTGCACATTTTGTGCCCAGACGTGTAAATTTCAAATGAGAAATTTAAACAAGGTATGGGCAGAGATAGATGAATACAAAGACAAGTACGGGGTGAAAACCATAGTGTTTAATGACAACACCATAAATACGCAGAAGACTCGGTTTGTCGAACTGTGTAAGGGTATGATGGATCGCAAGTTGAAGTGGGGGGCATCAATAAGAGTAGATAACTTTGACGAAGAAATGGCGTTCTGGAGCAAAAAAAGTGGGTGCATATATCTAGTAGTAGGGGTGGAGTCATTTGATCAGGATAAATTGGACAGGATGAATAAAAATGTAAAAGTGAGTGATATACATAAGGCGCTAATCCTGCTTAATAGCTATAAAATACCCTACCACGGAAATGTACTAGTAGGATTTGAGTGGGAGACATATGAAGACATAATACGTGAGGTAAAATCTATACCCACCAATTCTAGTATATACCCATGCTTTGTGTATCCGTTTGTGGGGACGCAGAACGGAGCCAGCAGAAATATAAGCAATGATCAATATGCAAAATTATTGATAAGATTTGAAAAAAGGATAAACAGTGATGGTAAATATTTATACCCGGTGGGGGGCATGGCATGATATCGACAAAATCTTTATGCCCTGTGTGTTACAATGTAATACCAGCAATCATCAAAGTGGGTAGACATGTGTGGATGGAAAAAACCTGCCCAGAACACGGCACAGTTAAATCCATGGTGGAAAGAGACCCCATGTGGTATATGTTTTGCCGAAGCCAGAAAAACGCTCACATATACAATGGATATATGATAGACATAACAGACAGATGCAACCTACAATGCCAATGGTGCTACCACAAAAATGGGGTAGAGGACAGGAGGGTAGAGGATATTGTAAAGGATGCACAATTATGCCGACATTTGGCCCCATTTTTGTTATCCGGCGGAGAGCCTACCATGCACCCGCAATTACCCCAGATATTAAGAGTGCTGTCCATGATAGGGGAGACCATATTAATAACCAATGGAATAAAATTGTGCAATGAGGAATACTTGGATAGTTTAATAGCCGCAGGGTTGGCCGAGCATGGTAAAATATTAAGAGTGGCATTATCCCTGCACCCTGAATCAAATGGTAAAGACACAGAGTTCTTAGAACTGTGCAGGAGGAGGGGGTACAAAGTAGCCTCCGGGTTGTACGTAGTAGACACAACAGACAAGATAGACAAGGCAGTGGAGTTATATAAGGAATATGATGATGTACTATGTAGCTTCCGAATAAAAGGGGCTACACAAATATGGGATAGTAAAAAGCCGAAACACACCATGTTTGTATCGGATATAATATCTCACCTAGAAAAAACGGGGGAGGTGGACGTGCAGGCAGGTAGTAAGGTGTCTTTTGGTATAATACACTATAATAAAATGGAGTTAAAATTGGTGTCGTGGTACAATGTATGCAACATTGATCTGAATGACATAAACTGCCCCCCTTATTACCGCGCCAAAGATGGAAATGTATATCACATGCTTACATCATTTATACTAAACGAAAGAGGAGTAGGGAGGATGGGGAGGATGGGTGAAGTAGAATGAGAGTGCGAGAAGCCCAAATTGAAGAGGTACTGGCAATAGCCAGATTAATGAAGGGATTTGAAGAAGAGACCGCACACGTCAAAGTGGACCCGGAGTACACAAATGAAAAATATAAAAGTATGATGGGTAAAGGTCTAGCTACCTTGTTTGTGTTAGAGACCGATGAAGGGGAGATGGTGGGGAGTCTAGGTTGTATTGTGGGACCTGATCTCCACACCCCTAGAATAATAGCAGTAGAAACATTCTGGTTTGTGGTGCCTGAGCACAGGGGTGATGGGTTAATGTTGATGCGGTATTTCGAGCAGTGGGCTAAATTAAAGGGGTGTGATGCAGTGGCCATGATACACATGGTAGATTCATCTCCTGATAGCCTAGGACACGTATACAAAAGACGCGGATATACAAAGATAGAAAGTCACTATCTAAAGGAGTTATAAAATGAGCGTAGTATCAGGAATAGTGGGTGCAAATGCGTCATCAGATGCGGCAGACACACAGGCAGCAGCTAGCAAGTACGCCGCAGATCTATCCAATCAACAATTTCAAACCACCAATGAGCAACTTGCCCCGTGGAGGGACGCAGGGACAACGGCAATAAATAGACTAAATACGGGTACACAACCTGGAGGAGAGTTTGACTCATTTACCTACAATGATATGACTGCAGACCCCGGATATGCGTTCAGAATGCAGCAGGGGGTAGATGCCCTGCAAGCGTCCGGAGCGGCAGCTGGAAATTATGGGTCGGGTAATTTAGGTACTGCACTGGCAACATATGGACAGAATATGGGGTCAAATGAATATGCCAATGCTTATGGTAGGTGGCAAGACCAGTACAACAGGTTAGCTCAAGTAGCCGGAGTGGGACAAAGCGCCACAAACACAACAGGGGAACTGGGAGCTAGTAGTGCGGCTACCACAGGAAGTAATTATGTAGCCTCGGCCAATGCGCAAGCAATGGGACAAGTAAATTCCACCAATTCATTTCTTAACGGTATAGCAGGTACAGAAAATCAGATAATAAGTGGACTAGGTACATATGCCAAATATCAGCAGCAACAATCATTGTTGGATCAGTACAAAGCCGCCCAGAACAGTAGCTATTGGGGTGGAGGTGCAGGGGATGATATGGCAATAGAAAATATAATTAATGCTTATGAGTATTAAGGAAAGGGGAAATAACGTATGCCTGAAAAACTACTTACAATAGGGGATGTGTGGCAACCGTCCCAAGCTGACGATTATGCCAAATTAATAAGATTTGGTGATGAAATGGAAAACGCCAAACTGCGCAACCGTGTGTCGGCCATGCAAATGGGTGAAGCTGAATTTAACAAAAGACAAAGAGATTCCACAATGCAAGCGGCAGGAGGGGAACAGGCATACTTTAAGCAGCAACAACAGTTGGAAAACCAAAAACAAATTAAAACTCAGGTAGACAGTGGTATATCTATAATCAAAAATTTCAAACGAGTATTGGGAGTGGACGGATTAAAAAGTAATTGGGATAAAATAAGTCCATTGCTACCGGAGGTAATGAAGGATAAAATAAACCCGGAAAACTTTAATGAAGACGGGTATACGGAAAGAAGCAAAGAGACCGGAGAAGTAATTGGGCAATGGGTAGAAAAACCTGACGGAACAGGGAGTCAGTTTGTGCCTGCCGCAAGAGAACCAGTTAGTACAGAAGCAAACTACAGACAAGGGATAGAGAATCAGTTAAAAGAAGAGCACCCGGATTGGTCAACTCCCAAAATCAGATTTGAGGCTTCAAAACAGGTAAGGAAAGAAAACGCGGAAGAAGCCAGAAACAGGGCAGCTAATACTATTGTGTTAAGGGAGGGGGCGGAACTCCGCAAAGAAGCGCGGGTAGAAAGTAGATCATATAAAGGATGGTCACCACAGGCAAAAACGTCCGCAATTTTAGATAAACTTATAACAGGTAAAAAACCAGATTTTTCCTGGGGAGATAGGTATAGTTATACTAAATTTGGGGAAGATTATTACAATTATATAAACAGTAATAAAATATCCCTCACACAGATTGCTGCAGCACGAGCCGACTTGAAAGCGAAAGACAAGTCTGTAAGTAATCAACGTAAAATATATGATATGATGAACGGGTTCGTAATGAACCTGAACAAGCAGGTGGTGGAGGTAAAAGATATATACAGTAAGTTGCCCAGAACCCAATGGAAGTTGCTTAATATACCTATAAAACAACTAAGAACCAAAGTTACCGGCAGTGGTGAAGAAGCCGCTGCTAAGTCGTTTCTGATTGAAATAAGCAATGAAATAGGTAAACTATCCACAGGTGGTGCAGCGTCCATTAGAGAGTTGGGAGAGCAGGCACAAAAGCAGTGGAAAGAAATTCATGATGAAACATTGCCAGTAAAGGATATAATGATAGTATTAGACGCTACACAGGAGCAGGCTAACATGAGACTAAATTCTTCTAAAGAAGCTATGGATTACACATTAAGGGGAATTGAAAAATTAAACATTGGGGGTAGCCCAAAATCCAGCATACCCGCATTTGACGTATCAGGTGAGGATGCCGAAGCTATAATGCAGGTACTCAAGAAAAGAGGGGTGATAAAATAATGGCTGATATAGATTGGGATAAAGTTCCCTCAAAAGATCTGCAGGCAATCCAAAAAAAGGATTGGGATAAGGTAAGCTCCCCGACGCTGCAATGGTTGCAAGCGGGAGGGCAGGGGGAGATACAAGGTGGTGCCACCCCTCCAATTGGTACTACGCGGTCCATACCAGGGAAAATATGGGACGCGGTACAGCCTGTAGTCCGCCCCACTCTGGAAATGGGTGGAGCATTAGCAGGAGGAGTAGTAGGGGGGGCAACAGCAGGTCCTGTCGGAGCGGTGGCAGGTGCAGGATTGGGATACACAGGGGGTAGAACCATAGCGGATAAGATAGAAGGAGTAACTCCGCAAAATGCTCTGGACATGGCCTCCCGGACAGGAAAAGCATTTGTCGAAGGTACCGGAATGGAGATGGGAGGACAAGCTCTATCTAAAGGAATAAACATGGCCGGCTCTGCACTGGCCAAAACAGACCTAGCCAAGAAACTGTACGGAGGGGCAATAAAAACCCCGTCAGGAGACAAATGGGATAGGTTATACAAAGGTAGTGAACTTACCAAAAGACAAAATATGATACAAGCTGGGTTAGAAGATGAAATAATACCCAACAATTATGGGATGGCCAAAGCCCGATCAAAAGTAAACGATATAACAGAACAGATAAATGGCCTAGTAAACAGAGCGCGAAAACAAACCCCTGACACCCCATTTATACAAAACGCATTGGCTCCTATACAGAAAAAAGCCACAGCGTCCGGAGTAGAAGCAGTGGGGGTGGTGGATAAGATAGAAAAGGAAAATCTGGCCAAATCAGGGTACAGTAAAAAATTCTCGCCTCGCCAACTTCAGGCTCTTAAGGTACAATTAAGTGATGAAGTGGAATGGGATGTAAAAAATGCTATAGTAAATGTGAAAAGTCAATTTACTCAACAGTCAAAAAAATCCATAGCGGAAGCGGCCATGAAACAGCTGGAGAAGATATCGCCGGAAATAGCATATTTAAACCCCAAATCCGCCGCACGGCTGGATTTAATAAGAGCAATAGAACATACCATAAACAGAGAAGCGGCCACAGATGCGGTGGGATTTGGGAGTAAATTACTGGCTATTAAAAACATAGGGTTAGCAGTAGCAGACTCAGTGCTTAGGTTACCCACCAACAAAGCAAGATTGGCATTTGCAATAAATAAAGGGGCACAATGGCAGGCCAAGGTATCCACAAAAATGGGTGGATATGGGGCAATACCTCAGATAATGAATTTCGACAGTAATGGAAATCTGGTAACAGGGGAGGATAAATAACACTATGCCTATAACCACAACAATGGATGGTAAGCCTGTAGCACGGTTCCCTGATGACACAAATCCGGACGTGATACAAAGAGTGATGAAGGGGATAGCACAGGTATACAAGGACAAGCAAAAAGACGTGGTGACGGGGCAAAAAATACAACCCCCCTCATCTTACACGCCGCAAAAAGAGATGCAACCGCAAAATAGTGCAAATGACCCTGTGCAGATGATGAATAATATGATACAACCCAAATCTAATACGCCATCAGCACCTTTCAGACCAGTAAGAAATGTGGGGGTGGCAATGGCGGAAGGAGTAAACAAAGGATTCGCCAGTACAGCATCAGGCCTCAACACCATGTATAATTACCTAAATGAAAAACTGGGTGCAGGAGCAAGACCAGATTTCTTCAAAAGAGCAATAAAAGAATATGAATCCAATGCGCAGTATTGGGAGAACATAGCGCAAAAAGGTGGGATAAGTAAAGCCCTGCATTTCATAGGTAAGGCTATTGGTGAAGCCCCAACTGGAATCGCAGATTTTGAAGCGGGGGCAGGGGCCGCAGCAACAAAAGGTGCGGCAAGGGCAAAGGAACAAGGCGGAAACGAGATCGTAGGAGCGGCAAAGGGAGCCGCAGAATGGGCGCTAATGAAACTAACATTAGGACAAACTGGACAGCTGACACCCGCACCAAGAATAGGGGCAAATGCTGGAGTGTTCGGAGCACAGGCCGCAGCACAGGGTGGTACGGCGGAACAGGTAGGGGAAGCCGCAATAACAGGGGCAATGTACGGAATACCGGGAAAAGGCGGAACAGGGATAAAAGAACTGGGGAGGAACGCGGCAAAGTTAAATAAGGAAATAGGGGAGAGGGGGAGCACAAGTAAGAAACCTGATGTGGACCCCACCATTACCCAAGATACAATGGCACGGTTCAGGACACAATTTGCAGAAGATAAAGCGGAGACACCATTATGGTTAGACAAGGGATTTTTACCCGCGGTCAAGGTAGATGGCAAAACACATCTTACCGGGGTAGGTCACGACCCGATGAAGGATATACCGGGAATAAAGGAGTCATCAGAAATAGAAACAGGGTGGGTAAACGGGAAAACGGGAGTGTTCACCGATCGGAAAGAAACAGAGTGGGGAGAAAATGAAGTAGAAAAGGAGAGGGGAGGAACTAAATTAGGGATAGGGTTTGGGGGTGGATCTATACCTCCGGGGGTAAAAAAGTATGTAGATTATATACTGGGAGGGGATAAAAAAACAAAAAAATGGGAAAACAGTGAAAATAGGGAATCTTTCAGGCAGGAAGGTGCTACGTATGAGTGGGACAAAGCTCTATCATGGATGGATGGGTATATCAAATTAGCCAACGGAAATATAAACAACAGAGAGTTAAGAAGTTTGAAAAATTTATCCATTGGTATGCTTAAAGATTTTAACAGAAACAAGGAAACAATGGATATAGGTGGGGAAGGGATAAGTAAAGAATGGGTACAAAAAACTTTGGACACATTAGAAACATCTACCAACCCCCACGAAATAAAAATAGCCGTGGATTCCATAGCCAATAAACAACATTTGGGGGGAGGATTACTAGAATATGGATTTGAGTTAAATCAAGGTAACAAAGAACCTGAAGTTATTAGAGATATATTGGATATGTTAAAAACAGGGGAGGAACCCAAATCTTCCGGCCAAAGAATAAGGGATTATTTTGTACCAGCTATAAAACTTAAAGATGGGACCATTACTAAAGGGTTCCCCGGAGAAACTCCCGACGATATAATAAAAAGTCATGGAGTAGGACAATGGTTGGAAGAAACCGGAAAAAAAGGATATGTAACGCCGCAAGGTAAATTTATTACTGAGGATAAAGCAAAAGAATGGAAGGAAAAAACCGGCGATAGTATCAATGTTATTGTACCTGCAGTGCGGCAAGGGAAAACGGTAATGGCAGGTAAAATAGGGGACACCCACCCGGACGTAATGAAAGCTCATGACATAGGACCAGACGCAGAACACGAGCGTGGATTCATGGGACCGGACGGAAAGTTCATGACAAGGGCAAGGGCAAAACAGTGGATGAAGAAAAATAGGCCGGAACTGTACGAAGAATGGGTGGCCACAGTAGAAGAAGGGGGGGAAGGGAAAAGTAAGGAGTTACATAGCCAGGACATGAACAAGGCGCAGAAAAAGGTGGGGGGGTTAAATAGGTATTTGGCTAATACCACTGTAGACTCATTAAAGAGTACTACAGGGGCCTCAGGGGAAGGGGCATCCTTGGAGAAAATAGGAGGGGGAAAAGAAAACCCAGGTACCGCCCCCAAGGAATGGAGCGGTGACGTGTTGGATATTGAAGATGGTCTAATTCGTAAAGGCGTAACTGATGCGGGGTTTGCGGAGGTTTTATCACAGGGTAAAGGAATAGAAGTAACCCCTGAGGGACTTAAAATAAAAGTCACTCGATTTCAAAACCCAGGGTCTACTGGTTCCCCCTCTATGACTAGTGGGGTATATTATTCCCCCTCTGCAAGAAGCGGTAGTTATAAAGGTACAGGGGAGTATGGGATGGGGGGATCTAGTAAAGTATCTGGAAGTATCACAGTTAATAACCCTCTAGTAGTAAGAAACGCCGGAGCAGATGGGTTGGGGTACACCACTTTGGAAGGTATATTAGGGGTAAAAGAATCCAGGGCTTTGAGGCAAAAGACAGAAAAAGAACTGGGGGAAACCCCTAGTGCTGATAGTATAAGAAAATTTCTGAATGATAATGGGGGGGATAGCAGGGCTGCGGAACAAATATTTAATTGGTTGCAAAGACCCGATGTATCCTACACAGCGTTAGGCCATATTAATCGTATAATTTCAGAAAATATATCTTTTCATCAGGCAAGGAAAATGGGGTATGATTCTATACTAGGCTACTCTACAATAGACTCCAAGTATAATCAACTAGATAACGTGGTGGCTTTAAGGATAGACACATATCCTTCTACTAAAAAAGGAACCACACTAGGCATGGGGCTAGGTGCTGTGCCCGACCAAATACTGCAGGGTCTTGATCGTTGGCTTTCCCCCACTAAGGAGAAACTTTCCACACAGGCCGAACCCAAAGGGGGAAAAGAGGTAAACAAAAAAGGACTAGACCAATACTTGGACCATTCTAATACAGATAGTCTAAAGAGTAGTAAAGAAACTCAAGAGGGGGGAGCATCCTTTGTATCCTTTATGGACGCATATATTAAACTGTCTGAAGGGGATCATAACCCTAGAAATATTAGAATGTTAAAAAGTAATGTTAAAACTATAGCTAACGGATTTAACAGCTATGTGCGCAACAGGCTAGAGAATGAAGTAGAAGAGGGGTTAACACCAACAGAGCGTCGTGAATGGGAAAAGACTAGTAATAAGATTCTAGGTAAAGTAAACACATTACAGGATGTTATAGAGTCATCTACTAGTCCTACCAAAATAGCCTTAGCTGCGGACAAACTAGTACATACAGTGCATATAAACAATGATATATTAGGTCAAGTATTTAACCATCTCTTTAATCCTTCAATCAATTGGACGAAAATTCTCGACAAACTGGCAAAAAAGAACACAAAGATAAAGGTAGAGGGAAAAGAAGACGGGAAAGGGTACACAGTAATTGTCCATAGTGATACAGGGATTTCTCATGCATTCTTCCCCTCCAAAGAGGAGGCGGACAGCTACGTGAGCAGGGTGTCAAAAAGAGAAAACGAAGAAGCAAACGCAAAGTACAGTAAAGGGGCTTCGGATAAAAACATAACATTAGGTATGGGGTTAGGCGGAGCACAGGACATTATACTTAAGGGTTTGGACAGATGGCTATCCCCCACCAAAGAAAAACTGTCTGCACAGGGGGAGGGGAAAGCCCCAGCTGAGGAATGGATAAAACGGATAAATGCGTGGGGGGCAAAGAACCCCCATATAAAAGACGAGAACATGTGGAATGGGTTAACAGCGTGGATTGAAAGTAAGAAGGGGGAAAAGGGTGGAGTAAAAAAAGATGATATAATGGAGATGCTGGAACTAGGGAAAGGGGAGTGGGCAGTAAGGGAGCAAACACACGGAACAACATTACCAGAAGAACAAAAAAACCGCATAAAGGAATTGGATAGAATAGCAAAAACAGAACGTGCGTTAACTCCGGGAGAAAAGCAGGAACAAAGAAACTTGAAAGATGGGTTTGTTCATTATCGAAAAGACCCATGGTCCGATTACAATGTGCCGGGGGGTATACCGGAGACAGCTAAAGTGTGGACACTGTCATTGCCCAAAGATAAGGTAGAGCCTGATTATCAGGAAATAGAAGAATTAAACGCGAAAAGAGACGCTATTGTGTTACAGCGACACAAATTGGAACAAGAGGGGCAAATATTGGCCTCCAACAAATTGGCTAGAGAACATGACATGCTTATCAATAGGATACAGGAGTTAAAAACGGGGCCGGTAAAGTACGTATCTCCCCATTTTTGGGATAAACCCAATGTGGTAATACATTTCCGTACACAGGAGACAAAGGATAGTACGGGTGAAAAAGGATTGCTAATTGAAACTATACAGAGCGACTGGCACCAAGAAAGAGGTGGTCAGGATGAAGATGTTCCCGCTGCTCCTTTCGAGAAGTCATGGGCAGAGGTAGGACTCAAACATGCACTGGACATTGCGGCTCAAGACCCAAGTGTGAAATGGGTGGGGTGGAGTAGTGGGGAAGTGCAGAATGAGCGATGGGGAAAGGGGGAAGATGAAAATGATCCGCATTTTGATAGAAAATTTGAAGAGGCACAAGATAAATTAACCCAACAGTATCTGGATAAACATGGTGTAACAGAACTGCCTGAATCAGAATGGGATAGGGTAGACGAAGAAGCCATGAAAATTGCTGAAAAGAAAACTAAAGAAACATTTCTTAGCATACTATATGATAAACGTCTCCCCAAGTTCGCCAAAAAGTATGCAAAAAAGCTGGGAGGGAAATATAGGGATGACATCTTATTCCCTTATAATGATAATAGGTCTTCCAAGCAGGAGGAAATGGACAAGATCACCAAAGAGTTTGAAAACGGGGAGATAGGTAGACGGGAAATGGAAGACCTATTGGATGAATTAATGGATTCTGAGAACCCCTACTCAGATAGTACCAGTTTCCCTATTCACCGCATTGATCTCACAGACTCCCTGCGCACCCACATCAACACTAAGGGACAAGAATTTTACCAGATGGGGGGACCAGCAGTAGGGGGGTTGATAAAGGCAGTAGCGGGGGATGATGAGAAAAAAAAGAAGGGTAAAGATCAGGACTATGACATGGAAGGGTATATTACCAAATACGGTAAACCTGATCAGTCTAAAGGGCAGCATCTCACGGACGAGTTTAAGTTGCCCCATCACATTACGTTTTCTGTTGACAGCAAATACAGTAATGAGAAGACCAAAGGCGGAGTGTGGAAAAAAGACGAAAAAGGGAAATGGCATTACAGGCCATCCAAGTTTGTACTTACCCAGCACCCGATGAAAGAACTGCAATGGTACTTCAAGAAACATGAACCAGATAGTGTATTAGATATGCCGAAAGGAGAAGAGTAATGAATATTAGTAAAATGAAAGTAGCAGTACTTGATCTTGGACTCTGGGGAGAAGACGCAATAAGGTTTGCGCGTGATGTAGCAGAAGTGATATACTGTGTACCCAACATGGATGCGTTTAAGATGCCCTACAAGGATAAAATAATGCACGGTATGGATGGGGTAGAGCAGGTTAAAATGGACGTGTGGTTTGACCGGCTGGATGACATGGACTTCATCTGGATACCGGACAACGCGTGTGCGGGGTTGGTAGAGTGGTTAAGGCGTAATGATTACCCGGTGGGTGGGGTAGGGTACGCCGAAAAGCTGGAAACAGACAGATATTATGGAAGGGAGGTACAACAGAAAGCAGGACTGCCAGTGCAGTCCACGTTGCCGCTGGTGGGGGTAGGACAACTGCGGGAATTGATGGAGCACGGCGGCAAATCCTTTGGTAGGCCAGATTTCCCCAAACAGTTTTACGTTAAAGTGGATAATGACTATAGGGGGATTGAAGAATCCTTCCGCCATGATGATTGGGGCAGCAGTGAAGGAACACTGGACCGCATCGCGTACAAGTTGGGACCATACAAAGAAGACATCAAATTTGTGTGTGAAGAGCTACTGGAGGGTGAAGAACCAGGATTGGACGGTATAACATGGGAAGGGGACTTAATGTACCCTACCATGGGTGGGTACGAAGGTAAAGGGGTGGGGATAATAGAGAAGGTGTACAGAACACCGGAAGAATTACCCCCCGCTTACAACCTTGTACACGAAGGATTAAGACCCTCATTTAAAAAATGGGGAACACGATTCTTCTATAGCACAGAACTTAAAATGGATAAACAAGGCGCACCATTTTTAATTGACCCGACGTGCCGCAAAGCAGGTCCGGGAACCAGTGCAATACAGTGTGAACTGATCGATAATTATACGGAAGTGTGCTACGGATTGGCCACGGGGGAAAGGATAGACCCAATAATGAAATACAAATACGCCGCCGCATGTGCATTTCACTCTGAAGAGGCCATTAATGACTGGGTAAGAGTGCAATTCCCCAAAGAAATGCGGCAGTGGGTAAAATTGCGAATGGCCTGCAAAAAAGGTGGATGGTACTATGCCATTCCCGGATTTGATAGCTTGGGTACAGTAATAGGTATGGGAGATAGCGTAAACACCGCCATATCGCTAGTGGAAGATCGCATGGAGCAGGTAAAATGCAAAAGAATTGACACAGGAATAGAAAAGTTGAAGATAATAACGGAAAGCATTGAAAAAGGTAAAAAAGTGGGAATAAACTTTTAACATGGGGATAAACTTTTAACGAGTAAAGGGGGTACACATGAGACACATTAAATGTAGAGCGCGATTTTTAGTAGTAATAATACTGTCCGTATTGTTGAGTGCGGCTGGGGTACAAGCCGATCCTATTGCGTCATTATTACCCATGCCGAAGATACAGTTCTTTAACAATGTAGGAAAACCACTGGCAGGGGGTAAATTATATACATGTAATCCGGGTACTACCTGTGGCCCTACCACCACCACAGACCTGAAAGACACATATACGGATAGTTCAGGGGAAACGCCCAACGCAAACCCGGTAGTATTGGATAGTGCTGGAAGGGCAAACATATGGGTATTAGGTTATTATAAAGTGGCATTGTACACGTCCACTGGAGTGCTGGTGTATACACAGGATAATGTGTTCGCCGGTACACCTACCGGGTCCTCGACGGAAGTAGACGTACTGGACACGTATGGCGGAGGGTCAAGCTACAATTCCACCACAATAAATGCTGCCATTGCGGCGGCGGGGTCCACCCCAACTACATTTTACCTAAAACCCGGCACATGGACAATGAACGCAAATATAACGGTGCCGTCCACCATAAGTCTTCATTGCCCTATAGGAGTAAACATTATAACCACAGGATTTGTGTTCACCTCGGCAGGTCCTATTGATGCAGGTCCGTACCAAATATTTGGCGGATTCGGCACATTGGCACTGTCTAAATACCCGCAGGAAGCAGCGTGGACAGGGAATACAGAAAAAATAACCATGGTAGACTTAGATCTTACCAGTGTAGACATAACGCGAATGAAACAGTTAGCCGCGATGTATAGACCACATTCTCAGGTTACCCCCAATATGACCGTGCTGGTGAGTGCCGGTTCATTTGTACTTGAAGGGACTGTAATAACAAATACCGAGCAAACAACAGAAACAATAGTAGCTCCTGAATCCCTTACCAGACTCGATTTGATACAGCAAGATTATACCACGGGAGCTATATCAGTTGTTACCGGAACACCGGGAGGAGCATTACCGGCCTGTACCAACCATTTATACTCTCCTATTGCCAAAATAACCGTGGTTCCGGGACAGACATCTATTAATAACAGTAGTATTACTGATTTGCGTATGATTCCGCGATACCCAATAGACCCGATTCCGACGACAGCAGGATTACGGACGATTGGTACAGGGGCATGGCAAGCGGCATCAGGGGCAGATAGTCGTTTCTATTCGAACAGTTTATATAGTTTAATACCTGCTGCTGGAGTTTCTGTTCCGTTGATATACTCTCTTACAAATAGAAATGTGAGTCCCGCAAATAATACACCTTACACCAAAATAAAAGATGTTGTGATATCAGTTCCTATTGCTGACACAGGAACAGCCACAGGGGCAGTTACAGTGTATTATGAGATGGCGGTCGATTCAACTACAGACTTTTCCAGAACTAGTTATAGTAGAGTGTACAAAAATGGGACAGCAGTAGGGACAGAACACTCCATAACAACAACTGCCACAGCAATGACCGCTTACACTGGATACTATGAAAACTTTATAATTGCGGCAGGAGATCATATACAGATTTATATTAAAGGACCAGACATACAAAATTTACATTATATATATATTCAAAATTTGCGGGTAACTTGCAACGATGCACGACGTGGAGCAGTAGTAATGGACTAAAGTAATAGCAAACGGGGAAGGGAGGAGGGGGATTGTTACTCCCCCTCCCTTATTTTTTTAATCTGCCTTGAACATTAATGTTGTGTACGGAGTAGCTTTGGTGACCTTTTCTATGATAACGTTAACCACTGATGCGGGTACGTAACCAATTAACACTTTGCGCAGGTTATCTGCACTGATGGACGTGTTTTTTCCTTCAACTAAGTAAATAGTACCTATCCCCTCCAATTTTACCTTTTTCACACCACGCGCCAACATCCACGGAGCACCCACCTCCTTTAATTTTTTATCCATGTCATCGGCCTTTTTCGATATACCAGACATACCCCCCTTAACCACGAACAGTACCGCGAGTTCATGGCGGTCTTCCGTACTGAGTTCTATTATATCCGCATTCTTTTCACCCCCGTACGCCACCATGTTTTCCTCGATTTCGGCAACTTCACCCACTACAGGTACAGTAAGAGCCATACCATCCATAAGAGTGTCATTTACCGCCACAGGTGTCACAGCCACCACTTCCGTATTCACTTTTTTCTTTGCCATGTTACAATCCTCCTCTATAGTTTATTGTTTCCACTTCGTCATTTTTTCCCACACTTTACCTACCTCAAAATCCACCCTCAAGGGAACACTAATCTGTACTGAATTTTCCATGATGTCCTTAATAATAGGTACTACCCAATCTATAATTTCATCCTTTACCAGAAACATAAGGTTGTCATGTACTTGAATGAGAGGGGCGACGTTATCTAGCCCAATCCCATTATACACAGGTACTAGTTGTTTCATAGCCTCCTTAATCACACCTTGAGCACTCATTTGAATGGGACCATTTACCGCCTGTCTAATACCAGCCTCCCGTATCCTGCGATGTACTGACATGACCTCCGGCACAAGGCGCATACGGCCAAACATATCACGCACCAACCCGTTCCTTTTAGCTTCGGCTTTTCGCTCCTGCACATAGTCCGCTACCCCATGGTACAGTTTAAACCAGTCATCAATCATCTTCTGACATCCAGCTTCTGTCCAACCCTCCGCCCCTCCAACCTGCAACTCCTGCAGCAATTTACCAGCAGAAATCAAATTTAAGATGCCGAACCCAACACGCTTTGCAGGGTACCGATGCTTCTTTTCATCTACCTGTTCGATGGGTATATGGAACATCCCAGCGGCTGTGGCGGAGTGGAGGTCCACACCAGTGCGAAACACCTTCAGCATTTTAGGGTCCTGTGACAAATGAGCCACTATCCGCATTTCCACGGCGGAATAATCCCCGGAAACAAAACTGTAACCATCTGGAGCTACAAATCCTCCCTTAATGCGTCTACCGTCCTCTGTTCTGGCAGGTATCGCCATCAGGTTAGGATTACTAGAAGATAAACGCCCCGTCACCACACGAGTAATGCGCAGTGTGGTGTGTACCCGATTATTGCTATCCGCCTTTTCCAACAATACATTAATAAAACTATCCACAAGTTTGGCCAACGCTCTGTATCGCATTAAAAGTGGGATAACAGGATGACGATCTTTCAACAATTCCATAGCCTTCAGATCGGTCATCTTCTTACGTATTATAACCTCCTTCCCTTTTACCCATTTACGTTTGGCGTGGACAAGATCAAGCCGCTCCAGTAATTCCAGTACCTGAGGATCACTGCCAGGATGCATATTACCCACCATAGCACATATAGCCTCGGTGACTTCCTCCATCTCTGCTGTGAATACTTCCCGCAGTTTAATAAAATATGGGGGGTAAATAGGCATCCCTGCCTGTTGCATATCTTGAACCATAGGCACCACACCATTATCACGCTCCAGTACCTCCTGTAACCCCATCGCATCTATTTTGGCCTTTAATATCGGGTAAATGAAATAGGTGGACCACGCGTCCGTAGCCGCATACTGATAAGCCACCTCCGCATCTACATCTTTTAAATAAGCTCGGCGCATGGCCCCGAATTGTTGCTCTACCGGTACCCGCTCCCCCTCTGACATGTTACCCCAACGATCAAATATATCCACATCCTTTCCTGCGGCTAAATCACTAAGTATACGCTTAACTTTCTGATTCACCCCCTGCGGTTGTCGTACTTTCACAACCCCCGCTTTAATTTCCACCACGGGGTCGGGTTTCGGCCAATCTACTCCGGCCACGTTCACCACATAATCCAAGGCCATTTCCTGCGTACGGGTGTTCACTATATCTGTGTATTCATTCATCTTCATGTTGAGATAGCGAAATGTGAGAGGCTTCAACCCCTGTGGTTCAGTTTGCAGCAAGTACGCCATAATCATGGTGTCAACAAAGTTAACTGGATGTATACCCATTAAACCCAGCACCTTCAAATCAAATAGGCTATTGTGGATAATGCAGAGCACGTGGGGACGGACCACATGCTCCGCAAACAGGGCTAGGGATAAAGGGTTATCCCACATGATAATATGCCCCTGCTCTCCACAACAAAATTGTAAACTCCATGGAGTGTCACGTTCATCCTGCGTTTCCGTATCAATGGCAACCAGATCGGTAAGGTAGGGGGACGGGTCTTCCCCTTGCTCTATTAGGTGATAAGGGGGTGGAGTAATCGTCTTTCCTGCCCCCCTAACCGCAAGTTTACCCATCATGGCGGATTTTACTGCCAAAAAGTCTGCCATGATATTGGACATATTAACCGTGTCATGTAATCCAGCCGCGGGGTGATAAACAGGTATAATAACACGATCACCTAACTTGTGCGGTATGCCGTGCACCGCCTCCATGTTGACTTCACCTAGAAAAAATTGAGTGGCGTGTCGTCCCACAGTAGCAATAAAACGCGGATTAACCGTCTCCAATTCCTGCAGCAGTATGGATGCACATCCACCAATTTCAGCTTGTGATGGGTCTCGATTTCCCGGAGGTCTACATTTAACCAAACAAGTAAGATAACACCTGTCCCGTGGTATACCAGCACGAGACAAATAATTAGTAAGTTCCTGTCCAGCTTTACCCATGAAAAACTGACGAGTTTTTAACTCCTCCTCCATAGGTGCTTCCCCTATTATCATAAGGATAGCAGTACCCTCCGTTGGGAGAGTAGGTTGGATAGCATAACCAGTGAAGTCGGCGCAACATTTACCGGGACAAGTGTAGGTGATAGTAGTCATTTGTTAAATTTCCTTTTGCCAGGTTTATAATTGTGATGTAGTAAGGGTGCACTGTATGGGTCACTGGACAATTTTTTCATGCTAATGCTTACTTCATCAAACCACTGTCTCCAAGTCAGGCTTACAGATGTAACACCTATTCTTTCCGTCTGCTCTCTATACTCATATATCTCCCCTGTTAATAGCCCCAGCATCACATATAACCACCATGGCATAATGCAAAAGGATAACTTATCCGCATAGCACAATTTTGAGGGAGTAACGTAATCCTGATGCGCTATGTGGCGAGAATGGTATAAACACAGTTCCCAATATCTGGGTCCCCACCATTTTCTTACCACTCCCGCGGCCCAACAAGGGTGTAAATTACCATCATCACCATCCATAGTAGCGCAACCCCAATAACCCCAATCATGTATGATAATACACACCAACTCCTTCCAGTTTGGATGTTTATTAAATATGCGATGCCAAGCAATACACACAACAATAGGGTGGATAACAATATTGTGTATCCCAAATAACAATGATTTAGTTCCTAGTTTCATAACCGCTCACCTTTAGGTATCTCTTGTCCTTTCACATGGCAACATTCATCATCTTTGCTATATCGCGGCACACAACGGGGAACACCATCACCAAATGGGCTAAATGAGAACGGGGTCCCACATCTCCCCTTGTCCTGTTTCCACCACGCCATCATCAGTCTTACTATGGCGTGTGACAAATGATCTTCATCCACCTTCCCCATCATAAACTTTACCACGTGACCCATGGCGTGGTTTAGTAAATCATTTATGTCCACTTCTTTCCACCCATCGTCCTTGTGTCCTGTTGCTATTCCTTCGGCCATGACTTCCGCCACCTTCATCAGGACTTCGGCTGGGATAAGGTCAAATCGGTAAGAAACAGGGGAAGCCAGACCGTCCGGACGTAACCCTGCCGGTTTTTCTTTTTTTTCTTTCTGTATTAGTTCCTGTCTCATTACTGCGCCTTTTTCTTGTTGTGCTGTAAATATTTTATCAAAATCCATAATACCCTCCATCGTCATTTTTGTTTCTTGCGTCCCACATTGATTTTATATCACACCGCTCTTTCCATTTGCTTCGGGGTAATTTACCCAGCATTTTTCTGTACATTTTTAACTCCCGCACGGTAACACCCAACCTCACCGCAACTTTTATCCACGTGCCTTCCTCTTTTATCAGCATGTCTAATTTTTTGCCAAAATCATTGCCCTCTATCTGTTTTAATGCCCGTAACACGTAAAAATGGGGGAATGGGGGTGGTTCTGACACCCCCAATCTTTGTCCCCAACGAGAGATAGTGACCAATGACACTCCCAGTGCCTTTGCTGTAGCTCGATAATTTTTATACTTCTTTATTAGAGCAGCTAAAGCAACTTTTTCGGTAATGTCGGGATACATTCGTTTTAGCTTTTTCCCGAGACTATCCTGTTCTTTGGCCATGTGTACACCCCCTGTTACAGGCTATCGTCTTGATCGCAATCAATCATATCCTCATGATCGGGTCCTGTACCAATATACCCTACAGGTACATCGGCCAAATCCTCTAACCGTTTTATAAAATTTTTTACGAGAATGGGAATAGTAATGTTATTTTTTGACTGATATATGCTATGGTCAACGTAATTGGCAAACTGCAGACACAGAATAGTGGGGCAGCATATTTGCACAAACTTGGCAAATCTCTCCACACTAAACTCGAATACTCGACGCGGCAATTTGGTGGTGGTGGTAAGCTCTGTCATATCACCGGGAGTACCGGACCTGTCAGCCACCATCTTCCATGTGATTTCCGGAGCGTCAGCGTAGGGGCCACTACTCCCTTCCCGGTTGTTTACCCGTATTGGGTAAGGACGGAGCACCCCATACACGTCACCCAACCGCTGCGCAGGTACCCCGGCTTCGGCCAAAGCCATAGCAGGATTTACCATTTTAGATGTGCAGTAATGCGGGTCGATACCATGTTCAAGGCACAGATCAAATCCCTGCGTCATTTCACACAGCACTGTCTCTCCATCACACATAGTGGAATTAATGTAGTCCACCGTATCACCCATGTACGGAGCCAACTCCGGTATTTGATGGGCGTATGTTATATCATCCACCCGCATTAGTTTTTCTCTACGTGCTACCCCCACACCTTGATTGGTGCTGCCAATTTTCAGTAATCCGTGCTCCTTTTCCTGCGCTATGTAGTAATCACGAATTATAACAGCACGGGGGTGAATAAACAATTTATCTTGCGGCACCCGCAAAGCCTGAATCTCTCTTAGCAGCGTGGGTAGATAAATAACAGAAGTAGGACCAAGACATATACAAGCGGCTCGGTTAGCCACCCACGAACAGGGCAGATGATAAGTTATATATTTGACCCCATCCAATATTACTGTGTGGCCTGCATTGGGTGAACTACTCATTGCTATAATTTCCGGCTTAAATTTATCTACTATATACGCTGCCAATTTTCCCTTAGCCTCACTACCTGCTTGTGCCCCAATAACTATGTTATATGCTCCTTTTATCATGATTTTCTCCTTTTTAAGCTTGAATTATTACTACCATTTTGTTATTTTACCCCTGTTTCTGCCCACTCTTCTACCCACATCTTTAAACCCCAATTGTACAGATGTAGTTTCAAATTGGCTTATCACTTCATACAAGGATACTAGCGCACTTTCTATCAACTCTTTTTCTTTAGGGGACATAATTTCTGGTTTATCCTTCTGTATAGTATGTAATCCTTTGTACATACCCGACATCCTAAATTTGTTAAAATTACGGTTCCGTGCATCATCCCCTGTCATGATAATACCTCCCCTTCTTCCTCCAGTATATCTATTCCTGAGGAACCATACAGCTTCCGCAACAAGCGTTCTACCTCTGTCCTAAAGTCCGAGTTTGTCACCTCCCTTATCCCATCAGAATAGTTGTAATTGTTATAGCGAGTAGATTTGAAAATTATCTTGTCGTATGTTTTGCACCAATCCGCGGCCACTTTCCACATCTCCAGCGCAAGCATCATGAACCCCGCATGCATGGTGTAAGCCACCGCATCCATAATAGTACGATCACACACAACAATGTTAGTACTACTTGTGGCCTGAATTTCTCGCGTCATCTGGTTTATAAATATCCATATTTGTGCCTCGCGTGTAGTATTCAGATTAAAGGGAAATGGGCAATCTCTGGCCACTTCGCTTACTATTACTACGGGGTTATTAGGATACACTATTTTACAGTTTAATGCCTCCTTATATGTTGCAGTGGTTTTGCCTGTACCTGATGCTCCCGTGAACGCTATTTTCATTTTCATATTAAAAATTCTCCTTTCCTAGTTCTTCTACCACCCCCTTGGCTATACCCACACCAATTCCCGGAATTTCCCTCCACTCCTTCTCTGATGCTGTCACCATTTGTACAACCGATGGGAAGTATTCTTCTACTGCTTTGCTTTTGCCCCACCCAATTAATGGAAGCTCAGCTGCAATACGTCTTACCAATGTTGGTTTTCTCAACATCACTTCCCCACTGTTCCCTTTATGGACCTTGCTTGGTGATAGATGAGATGTGTGAGAATCCCATTGCTTACTGTTCCACCAATGGTATAGAGATGTAATAACTTGTACAGTTTCCCTTTGATTGTGACTATACACTATATGCACCCCAGCCTTAATTTGCAGGGTGTTTAGGAATCCCACCACCTCTTTAGCCATGAAACGGCGTGGTCCGAGACTTACATCATTCCACCATGCCCCATTTCTACTTTCCAATATACCACTGTCAGGGTTAAACCTCCACTCCCCTTCTACCAGTATATATACATGGTCATATTGTTGTGTCATTCCCGGAAGCTGATGTCCACTTAATCTACCCGTAACCATAGAATTAAGTAAATCCTTGATAGCCTTGCGCTCGATCCCTATAGATACATATTCCCCCTCTGGCCCGTTTCCAAGGAAGAAAAAATCCGCAAAATCCAATTTACCCACTGACACAGGCATAGTAGAAGGAAACATGCGGGCAAACTCCCCCGACCCCTGCCTCGAATCAATGGTAATCACAGCTTGTCCACTTCTGGCATATCCGATACAAGGGTACTCTTTGGGTTATCAAACAGTATATTTACATTGTCTGGTAAGGTTCCAAGAGTAACTACCTTAATGCTATTGCCCATACCTGTATATTTTATACCATCACTAAAGCTTTTGGATAAAACTCTTTGTACCCAGGTGACATCTCCTTCATATACCAATATTCTTATTGCTATCATATCCAGTCTCCTTCTTCCGTACCCGGAAAAACCAAGGTTGCTAGAGTGGGAAAGTTTACCATGTCCCCCTCTAAATCCAGTCCGGCCAAATCACTGTTTTGTCTGCAGTCATTAATGGTGGCATGGAATACCTGATCATCTGTGTTCCTCCAACACAGCACATTGACCTGTACATTATATGGGATATCCTTAAATCCAGCCATTCCAAACCGTCCTGAGGGCTTATTTTCCACATAAATCTCAGTCATTTTGTGTAGCAATATCAGATTTTTGTCTGAACTGTAAGCATCGCGAACAATACCCCGCAACTCCGCATTAACAGGGCCATAATGCTGTGGCATGACCTGTGTAAGTTTACCGAATCTGGCCAATCGTATCAACTCCCACATTTCGGTCCCAGTGTCTATAAGGATGCTGCGTACCTCCTTTTCCTTTAGTGCACCTGTAAATTCCTTCCTAAATCGCTCCCAGCTAGATAAAAACTGGCCGGCAGATATTTCATTTATTCGATACTCACTTGGGTAAATGGCCTTCTTACCTGCAAATTTGTTTATCACCCCCTCCAGTCCGTAGTCAAAATCAAATAACACTATAGGTCCGGGTGCGGTAAGTCCGAAGTTGGTTTTGCCCTGTTTTTCCTTACCCACCACATTCACAATCATGCGCTTGGTTATATCCGTATTTGCCTTTTTTAATCCTAGTGATGCAATTGACATGTTATATCCTTGTCTATGTTAAACTACTATTGACTATCTTATCTACAACACTTTTCATTTGTCCGTAGGTTCTTTGACTACATGCTGCACCACATTCAACTTCACGAATAAATTCTTCGCATATAGCTAATAATTCAGGTGCGGCAGCAATAAGAAGGGCGTTTGACTTGCAGTGTATATTTGCTCTACCCCCGCGCTTTGTTGGTTCTCCACACACTATTTCATCCTGCCCATCAGATAAGGACCCCCTGCTCATAATGCGACATTGGAAATCACCCTTCGGGTATATTTCTTCTATCTCCCACTTTACCTTTTTCATGGTATTTCTCCTTTTTATTATCTCCACGGTTTTACCCCACCATGGTCCAGTTCCTTTTTTGCTGTCTCCGCGGATAAATCTTTTGCGTGCCGCAATGCTTCATCTAATAGTATTAATATTGTGTTACGCTCTTCCCCCTCCTCCCCATATTCTCCCACGTGCCATTTCACTTGATCAATAAGAACCTCTAAGTCTCTATGTATAGTGGAAATGGATAAATCCGCTCTGTGGTATGGACTCACAGGACAATTAGGGGCGGGGGGATTAGTACAATACCCCCCCGGCGAACCATTCAATAATGCCACTGAAGTAGCATAATACTTACAAGGTCCCCATAACAGTGGGTTAGGAGATGCCCACCCATCACATACCCCATCCTTATAAGTACATACATGGCTTATTTGTACTACTGTTTTTGCGTAGTGCATTTACTCCCCCTTCAACTTGTCCAAACTGTGTTCATCAACTAGGTCTACTCCATCTATCAGTAGTACGGGATCCACTTCCACCAGACGTTTTTCAATATCCTCGGCGTACTGTACCTCGCCCCCCCTCGCCACAATACTGCTTGTTAATCTGGCTATTACCCCTGCCAATGAGTGAGGCTGTATATTGTATCCCCTCATAAGGAACTTTCTTACCCGAAGCATAGACCCTCCGGCATCTTCATCTCTCTGAGGATACCTGTATACCAGACGACGAGCGGCAAGGTCAGAGTAGAAATCAGGGTCTATACAGGATGTCCATTTACCTTCTCGATACATTATAGCCGCTCTGCACACAGAAAAATCAAAGCTTTGCATGAGAATTACAGGATCATCAAATAACCATCTGGTTATAAACTGAACAGTCATTCGGCCTAATGATACCACTGTAATTGCGTTGGGGGTGTGGTGCTTGCGCGTGTTGTCACTTTCCCTGCTCCTTGTCAATTGATCAGCATGGCTGTTTAGATAATCTATATTGCCCCCAAATAGGTCTATGTCCTGGACCTCCTCTCCTGCAATAATTGATCGGATAAACCCTCCCCCAAGAATCAGGGGGAACGTAGTCATTAATTTACGCACATCCTGTGGTATGTGAGCCACCACTAAATGTAGATCATCAGGTGTTAAAGTTTTTATATCCATTTTTTACTCCTTGCATGGTTAGTAATCATACTCCAGTTCTCGTCTATCTCCAACTGGGTAAATTCAATTAAAAATCCTTTATACTGTGGTCCTGTACCTTTCCAATCTCCATTTAAGTACAATATGTACATCTTCACTTTGGTTAGTTCCAGCACCTTGCAGTATCCCTTTACTTGTGCCATCCACTTCCAATTGTCTGCTGGTGATCTCTTGCTGCTAGCCCATACCACTTTATATTCGGATAGTATAGGGTCATCTTGTACATCAGGGTCTATCTCCAACCCATCAGGACTGCACGTTATACCGTCCAGTTCCACCTCCCCCATTCTACATGGAAGTCTGTCCTTTAGAGCCGTGGACAATACATCTTCCCACATAAACCCCACTTCCCCGGCCATGTTTAATTGGTCCGGCCTCCAGAATGACCCGGATACGGTTTTTTGCATACCAGATTCTTCCATTATACTACGTATTACGTCTGTCAAATGTACACCTTCTGTACGTACCGGGTCCACGCCTTCAGCACGTCTTGGAAATAAATCAAATCCTAAATCTATACCATCCAATTTCACGCATTTCACTATGCTTCCTCTTCCCCAAGATTAAGCAAATAAAAACCCCTCTCCCCGACACTGCAGAAGAGGGGTACTGCTAACCACTCCCGACACTGCAGAGTGGGTGTTACGCCATTGTTACTCTGCCACCCGCAAATGTCCATGGCTGACCTTCAACATTGAGGAATGCCTCTTGGAAAATACGAGTAACGATTGCGTTCTTATCTGCTTCCTTGGCTACTTTCTTGAGAGCCAGACCGGGTAACTGAGACCTGCCCACACCGTCCGGATTCTCACCCAAGATTTCCAGTAACACCTCAGTACAACGAGAATCAATGGGGTTATCATCTTCCACCTCTGCTGCTGCTGCTGCTGCGGCTTTCGGTGCGGC
>Ga0172381_10001134_pt1 | contig 32435 bp, 44 predicted proteins | sample Leawel6488metaG_FD_119754 | JGI IMG/M metagenome (GOLD analysis project Ga0172381, IMG submission 119754) | Leachate microbial communities from a municipal landfill in Southern Ontario, Canada - Leachate well 64-88 metaG | ecosystem: Engineered > Solid waste > Landfill > Unclassified | place... | reverse complement strand
TGGAATCTGTTATACAGACGAACAAATTTTACACGTAAGCAAGGCTCGTGGGGGCTGTGGAACTGACATTTCATTGTTGAGACCAAAAGGAGCAAAAACAAGAAACGCATCACGAAGCAGTACTGGGCCAATTTCGTTTGCAAAAAGATATTCTTATAGTATTAGAGAGGTTGCCACCGAAGGAAGACGTGGAAGTCTCATGTTAAGTATGGATTGTAAGCATCCCGATATATTAGACTTTGCTACATGTAAGAATGATAAAACACAGGTTACTGGAGCTAATATTTCTATTAGATTACATGATGACTTTATTACAAGTGCATTAAATAAGAAAAAATATATTCATCAATGGCCAATTGATTCAAATAATCCATCTATTAGCCAAGAAAAAGACGCATATCATACATGGCAAACAATAGCAAAATCAGCCTGGGAAACCGGTGAACCAGGATGTATGTTTTGGGATAATATGACTAAAGAAAGTATCGGTTTATGTTATGAAAAATATGGTTTTAAAGAAGTATCTTCTAATCCATGTTTAACTGGCAATATGCTATTACTTACTCCAAATGGACACAAAAGAATCGCCGACATTAATACTGGTGATAAAATCTGGTCACAAGAGGGATGGACCACAATACTGTTTAAAGAAATAACACAAAATAAACAAGTCAATAGATATATCACTTCTATTAATAGCATAGAATGTACTCCTAATCATATAATAATTTCTAATGGAAAAAAGATTCCGATTGAAGATGCACAAACTATAGATTGTTTTAACTCTAATTTATCTGATAAAGAATTAATTACATCACAAATACTAAAAATAGAACAGCTATCTGATACAACGGTATACAATATAATAGTAAATAATAAATCTCATACATATTGGGCGAATGGTTTTAATATATCTAATTGTGGTGAAATTTATCTACCTCCATTTGATTCCTGTCGTTTATTACTATTAAATCTATATTCATTTATTAAATCTCCATTTACTAACAATGCATATTTTGACTATAATCTGTTTTATGATTATGTAAAAATAGCACAAAGACTTATGGATGATATTATAGATTTAGAATTAGAATGTATTGATAAAATTATTAATAAAATTAAAAAAGACAATGAGATAGAAGAAATAAAAGGTCGAGAGTTACATTTATGGGAAAAAATACGACGCATGTGTAAAAGCGGAAGAAGGACCGGAACTGGAACGACGGGATTAGCAGATGCATTAGCGGCATTAAATATTAAATACGGTCATCAAAATTCATTAATAGAAATAGATAAAATATTTAGAACATTAAAATTTGGGTGTTATTATTCATCTATAGATATGGCAAAAGAGCTAGGCCCATTTCCTATATGGAATCATAAGTTAGAATGTAATAATCCATTTTTGAATAGAATAAAAAACGAAGATATCTCTGAATACGTCGATAGTATCAATTATACGGGAAAAGATTTATATAATGATATGATAAAGTATGGACGGAGGAATATAACATGCTTGACTTTATCACCAGCAGGAACTGTAAGTTTAGAAGCACAAACGAGTTCTGGGGGAGAGCCACTATTTTATCTTAATAGTAAGCGTAGAAAAAAGGGAAATATAGATGATCCTGATTTTAGATGTGATTTTACAGATAAAACCGGGGATCATTGGATGGAGTTTACTATAGATCATCCAAAACTAAAAATATGGAAAAACATTACTAATAACACAAATATAAAGCAAAGTCCTTGGTACGGATGTTGTGCAGAAGATATAAATTATAAAGATAGAATATCAATATTGTCTATTATGCAAAAGAATATAGACAATAGTATTAGCTCTTGTTTAGCCACTAATCATAATATGATACAAACAGATAATGGTCTATATTATGTAGAAGAATTATCAGAACTAGCACGGGCGAAAGATGAAAAAACATTTTATAATATTGATAATTTTAATTCTATTAATAAAGATGGAATATTAACAAAAATATCACAAGTATATAATAATGGAATAGCTAATACAATTAAACTTAAATTATTCAACAATGCTAATATTATAGCTACCCCAAATCATAAATTATGTATACTAAATCATGAATATAATTTAGAATGGAGAGAACTTAAAGACATACAAATAGGAGATTATATAGTATCTCGTAAGGGTTTAAAATTATTTACAAAGGATAATAGAAATATAGAAATATTACCTAAGTTTAAAACACATAAAAAAAACATATCCAAAGCTACTTTGCCCAAGTATCTATCTCTAGAATTAGCAAGATTTCTAGGATATATGTGTGCTGACGGTCATGTTGATAAAAATTCTTTTAATCTATCTCAACAAAAAAATAATATATGCGAAGACTTTATAAAACTTGTTAAACATCTATTTAATCTAGATGCTGTTTATAGAAAAGATGCTAGAACTAAAAATTTATACTCATTAGTAGTAAACAGTGTTATAGTTTGTGATTGGCTAAAAGAAATAGGACTAATCAATCACAACGATATAAAGGTTCCTAAAATTATTAGACACCATGCTACATTTAATCAAACAAAAGAATTTATTAGGGGTATAACATTAGATGGTTATGTAACAAAAAATTCAATTTGTATATCGACATCGGTATCAAAACAGTATTTAGCAGAAATACAACAGTTATTATTAAATTTTGGTTTTAACGCTAGAATAGAACAGTCGAATAAAGCAGGATTAAGAAAATTCCCAAATAATCGAATATACCAGACTAAAGATGCTTATTGTCTATCTATTCATAATCTCTATTCGATGAATCAGTTCGTTACCCAAATTGGATTTGCAGAAGACAAAAAAATAAAAATATCTAACAAGTTATTTCCAGGAATTCTATACAAGCATACAGAAGGAAAAATACCAGACTATGGTATTAGAGCAAAGTTCTTGAAAGATATTTATCCTCAAATCAAGTCATATGAATTAAAAAAATATTTATCAAAAATATTAAATAAGCGTTCTCGCTCATTTAATTTGGAAAGAGAAACACTAGCTAAATTAGTAGATTTAGGATTAAAAGTACCAGAGTATTTATTAGATAATACATATGACTTTATAGAGATAAGAGAGAAAGAGGATTATATAAATACTCAAACATACGATCTTTTTGTTCCAGATGGCAATAGCTACATTGTTAATGGCGTTATAAGTCATAATACAATTAATTTACCAGAAGATTCCACTGTAGAAACCGTAGAACAAATCTATGAGTTAGCATGGAAAAAAGGATTAAAGGGTATTACTGTATATAGAAAAAATTCCCGTGATGGTGTTATATTAGATAATAAGAAAATAGATAAACAAATCGCCGTTAGGCCAAAAGAACTTCCCTGTGATGTTTATCATGTATCTGTTCATGGTCAAAAATATTTTGTTCTTATAGGGTTAGAAGAAGGAAAACCGGTAGAATGTTTTTCTGGTAAGAATGGTGTTTTAGATAAAGATATTAAGCACGGTAAAATAGTTAAAAGAAAGAGAAATTTTTATAGCTTTGTTGCCGATGGAAGTAATGAGCCTGATTTATCTCCTATAACGGCTAGTATGAATGAAATGGAAAAAACCGTTTCAAGACTACTATCTGGTTTATTAAGGTCAAATCTAGGATTAGACTTTATACTAAAGCAATTAGAAAAGATTGGGGAAACCGAAGAATTAACTAGCTTTACTAAATGTTTATCAAGGGTATTACGACACTATTACACTTCTAACGAAGTGGAGGTAAGTACAGAGACTTGTCCAGAGTGTAAGGCAATATTAGTTAGAAAAGATGGTTGTTGGGGGTGTTCTAAGTGTAACTTTACCAAGTGTGGATAAATAATGATGAAATCTTATATCGTAGCATGTAGATCATTTAGATGGTTAATAAATAATGATTATGATCCTGTCACTAAAATAGAGTGGCTTGAAGAAGCTCCTTGTAATGATCCTATAAAGGGATGGATATCTCAAGATTCTTTACAAAAGGGTGTTGCACAATTTTTATGTGATATTTCACCCACGGACGTATTTGGTATAACTGACAATTCGGATGAAATTTCTGTCTATTACAGAAGACAGGTTTATAATTAGAAGGACTCATTATCTCATATCTTCACATAGAAAACCTATATCGTAGGCAAGAAATCTTATTAATGAAAGAATGCTGGGCATTAAATAAAATCCACGGCACCAGCAGTCATATATCATATAATCCATCTAGAGATATAGAGAATAAAGTATGTTTCTTTGCTGGCGGTGCTAAACATGAGAACTTTATTAATCTATTCGATAAAGAACAGTTATTGGCAAAATTTGAAGAAGGATTTGGCATTGTACCGGCAACGGTATATGGAGAAGCCTATGGCGGAAAACTACAAGGAATGTCTCATACATATGGCCCAGACTTAAAATTTATAGTTTTTGATGTTAAAGTAAATGATATATGGCTAGATGTGCCAAATGCTGAACAAGTTGCCCATGCTTTAGGATTAGAATTTGTTGATTATGTTAAAATATCTACCGATCTTAATGAAATAGATGCCCAAAGAGATGCGGATGATCCAATAGCACAGCGTTTAGGATTAGGTAGTAAACCCCGCGAAGGTATTGTATTACGACCACTGGTAGAAATGATATTACCAAATGGGAAAAGAGTAATAGCAAAGCACAAGAATGCGGCATTTTTAGAAAGAACAAATCAGCCTAAAGTAACCGATCCGGCTAAATTAGAAGTTGTCAAAAACGCTAAGGTAATTGCTAATGACTGGGTTACACATCAAAGATTAACGCATGTCCTAGATAAAAACTTAGATATAACTGGAATTGAACATACTAGTAAACTTATTAAAGCTATGACAGATGATATTTTAAGAGAGGGTGAGGGAGAAATAGCTGTAACAAAAGAAGTGCTTTCAGCGATAGGATCAACTACAGCTATTTTATGGAAACAGTACCTACAAGAACAACTAAGAACAAAAGCGTTAGCATAATGAAATATATAGGTTCTAAAGCTAGAATAGCTAAAGATATTCTTAATGCTATTTTTGTCGATATTAATATGCCCACCAAAGATATGATTTGGATTGAGCCATTTGTTGGTGGATGTAATATGATGGATAAAACTCAGGGACTATTTAAGGAAAGAATTGGCAACGATAATAATATATACATAATAGCAATGTTTAAAGCCCTACAAAATGGATGGGTTCCCCCAGCAGAGATTACGGAAGAAGAATATGGTCGTTTACAATATAGTTCTATAGTATCTCCAATAATTGGATTTGCTGGAGTAGGATGTTCATATGCCGGAAAATGGTTTGGAGGTTATGCAAGGGGAAATAATAAAAGTGGAACGCCGAGAAATTATTGTCTTGAAAGTAAGAAAAATCTACTACGTCAACATCATCACTTAGAAGGTGTAAAATTTCTACACGAAGACTATCGAAATTTAGTTATTTTACCGAATAGTATTGTATATTGTGATCCTCCATATGAAAATTCTACTAAATATAAAAACAAATTTAATCATAAAGAATTTTGGAAATGGGCCAAACAAACACATAACCCAGGACTAAATATTTATGTCTATGTATCAGAATATAAGGCACCATCTGACTGGAGATGTATTTGGCAAAAGAAAATAAATAGTTCACTTACAAAAGATACAGGGTCTAAAAAAGGTGTCGAAAAATTATGGGCACCACAAGATAGTAGTACAATTATAATTAATAATAGAAAGACAGGTGTATAATTCCCACATATACATATGAATGCTGTAAAGAACTAGACGGTTGCGGACATAAATTTAGTATTTATTGTCTAATATCAGACTATGGTAAATCAACTGTTAAATGTCCAGAATGTTCATCTACGAATGCCATTAGGAGGAATTTTCAAGACGATGCCCCTCGCGGACATATGATAATTAAAACAGTTGGATCATTAGCAGAACACAATTCGTCAGGAATGAGTGAAGATGCTAAAGAATCCCAATGGCGTAAGGATCATGACTATTTATTCAATCGTAAATTAAAAGAACTTCCCGCTGGAATGAAAAGGATAGGGGAGCCGGGAAATAGAGTTGCGTCAAAGAAACAAAATAAAACAGATAAACGAAAAATTAACAAAAGGAAGAAATAATGGGACTATTAAGTTGGTTAACTGGAAATAAAAAGATCGAACAACCACAGGAAGTTATAGAAGTACCAGAATGTTGTAGTGGTGTAATTTCGGGTGAACCGATAGTATATAACTATTATAAATTTGGTAATGAAAGCCTAAAAGGTGCGGGAGTATGGCGGTTCAAAAATGATGATGAAAGAGGCGAATATATTAATGTAATAAATAAAGAAACATGTACTATATCATGGACTCCATATCCTACTTCGTCACAATTACACTGTTATACCGAAGGTTTATCTATATCTGTAGAAGAAGCTGTTAATATGGTTAAGAAAGAATGTGTTAAGCCAGATAGATTAATAGCGAAACTTTTCCCCGAATATAAAGAACCTATTACATATGATAAGTATAAATATTATGGGCAAAGCCATTGGCTTGGTAGACATCTAGATACTAATTCTACTAATCTAGAGTATATAAATGATACAACAAATATGTGGGAAGAGTCATCTTATACAGTATTAGATGTAAAAGATTTAGAATTATGTCAAAATAATGCCATTGATTTAGTGAAAAGTTGGCAAAAAGAAAATCCGATTTTTAATATCGAGAAATTATTCGTAGGATATAAAGATAAACCCGTTGTAAAAACTACTAAAACACCCAGTAAGCGGAAGGTTGCAAAAAATGTTAAAGGTAAAAAATGAACATGCCCCGCATCAATCAATAATTGCGGTTACGGTTGAAACTATGGAACGAACACCGGAAGGTCAAGTAACCGGATTACCCGTACAAAAATTTTCTAAAATATATAGCGTCAATGGTAAAAATTATAAAGAGTGTCAAGACAATCTTAAACAATTATTACTAAAACTAGAAGTAGAACTACCGGAATAAATATCATGGCAAGATTAACTAGAGAAGATATAAAAGACTGTGTATTACCATTAAAAAGTAATAAACCAGCTAAAAAAGAACTACAATCTTTCGCGTTTACAACATTAGGTAAACATGATAGATTAACAAATGAATATGGGGAAAATGCACAAGATGGTGATAAATCTTACCCTTTAATAAGCGATCCTAATAGCACTAACGCATTTGCACGAATTGATATCGGAAATCAAACAAGATATTATATAAGGATGAATAGTTCTGGTAAGTTTTATAATCCGAGCAATTCATATGGGGAAACTAGACATAATAAAGAAATTAGACACGCAACAAATGATAAGTGGGCATTTAGAGAGGTTAATTATAAGGTATATATGTATTATCTTAACTTCCTTAAGACCGCGAATATTGCGTGGTTAAACAACTGTGAAAGAGAAAGTTTTTAAGAAAGGTATATATGGCAGTTAAATTATCACAAACAGATAAGTATGTTACACAGGCAATGTTACAAGAGAAGAAAACTCCCGAAGAAATTGCCGATTTTATCAAAAAGCCGTTAAAATTAGTCACTAAATATATAGAGGTCGAACTTAATTCATTACATGATACTATTGTAAAAGCCCAATTAGAAGATGCCGCAAAACCCACTGGTATAATTACTACAACATCTAGTGGAAAATCTGGTGTTTCTATAATGACACAAGCCGCTTCTGATCTTGGCGACAATTTTCTAAAAAACGCTAAAAGAAAAAGCGGAAGAACTTCTAAGGGTAATTTATATAATCTAAAGGGTGAAAAAATAGAATAGGTTCCTTCAAAAGGAAAACAATAATGCCCACAGAACAAACAGATAAGTCTAAATATCCATCAAGATATAGCCCCTCACAATTTGTGACCGCCGCCCAATATATTATAGAATTAACATGTGAACAAGCTGCTATTAGAGAACGTAGGGAATTACCAATACAATTTTGGAAACTCCCACAGTGGAAAACTCTGTATCTTGGGCAATTACGGGCGGTCCATGCCTTATTAAAGAAATATTCAACTACGGCGATTATATCAGTTGTTAAGGCTAAAAAGATTAATAATTTGCGGCCTAAATGGGTGGAAGAGTTAATTAATCAGGAACAATTGAATATAAACGCAAAAATTCCACAGGAAAAACTTGAACAAACCGAGATTGTAAGATATGATAGTGAGAAGGTTACATTTTCTCAACCAAGCGTATCGAATAATAAACTGAGCAAACTTATGGAGCTAGATAATGAATAGAAACGATGTATATAAACTAATTGACGGAGAACGAGATTATCAAGAAAAGAAGTGGAATATAAATACTACAGAATCAGGCGGATTTCATTCTTTCGAAGAGTGGGTTGTTTATATAGAAGACTATTTATCAGAAATGAAGCATATATTAGCTCGTCAACCATCATCACAAGTTGAAATGCAAGCTGCTGATATTATGCGTAAAATTGCTGCAATGGCAGTATGTTCTATGGAACAACATGGGGCACCTGCAAGATGATTAAAAGAATCTGGTGCTTTATATGGGGCCATAAATGGTTATATATTAGTAGATATTATCCAAATAGAATTTGTCTAAAATGCGGTAAAGTACAATTATTTGATGACACATTAGATAATGAAATGGGTATTGTTAACTTAGTACTACGAAACTTAAGAAATGGATAATTTAAGTAAAATATTTGACATTTGTGGATCAAGAATTAAAACGGCGGGAGATATTGTATTACATCCTTACTTTTTTACTAATATATATGATTTTCCCATTCTATCTCATATAGACGCCGAAAGAATATGCTTATTATGTGACTATTTAACTATGTTAAAAACATGGGAAACAAAAGCAATATTATTAGAGACTAAAGATGTCGCTACTTATTTTGGTGTAAAACTACAGGATATATGTGACCCATTTAGATGGGCTATCTGTGGGCAACAAAATGGACCGGATTTATTTGAAATAGCAGAATATTTAGGGAAAGAAGAAGTCCTATTTAGATTAAGACGTTCTTTTCTTCCTAATTATTATAAAGGTATAGAAAAAGATCTAAAATTATTAGTTGACAAACAAAGAAACAGGAGTGAGGCTCACGCCGATTGAGTATGGCTAAAAAAATAACAGATAATATAGACGAAAATGAAGAACAACCCATCGGCGAACAAGAAGATAATACTGAAGCCGCTGCAAGCAAAAAGGGCAAGAAAGTTCTTAGTGTTGAAGATGGAATTAGAAAAGAATTTGGGGAAAATATTCTTGTCACTGGTAACTATCTTATGGACAAACAAAAGGCCGTTATTCCAATATCTCCCGCGTTAGATATGATTTGTGATGGTATACGAGAAGGTTCTTATATCACCGTCACGGGGCCTGCCAAGGCAGGGAAGACAACAACGATGTTACATTTTGCTGCAACAGCACAGCAACCTAAATATGGATCAAGAGATGTATATTACCTGAATATAGAAAATAGACTAAAGCCACGCGATCTAAAAAGTATTCCATTATTAAATATGGATAAATTTCATATAATTCAAAGCGAACAAGGACATATATTACACGGAAGTGAATTTTTAGATATCGCAGAAAGATTAATTAATACCAAACCAAAAAGTGTAATAATTATAGATTCGTATTCGGCACTATGTTGTGAAGATGAAATGGTAGGATCAATGGCAGATATGCAACGAGCATCAGCGGCTAAACTGTTAAGCAAGTTTTGTCGAAAAACATGTGGTGCTGTTCCGGTAAATGATATAATTTTAGCTGGAATAACACATATTCAAAGTAACGTGAGCGGGTACGGTGCCCAATATACAGAAAAATCTGGTAATTCATTATTGTATCAAGTAGACCTAAAACTTTGGGCAAAATCTGTTAAACCTTGGAGATTATCAGATCAAGGTGCCCAAATTGGTCAATTAGTAGAATGGACATGTACTGTTAGTGGATCGGATATTCCACCCGGAAGTAAAACAACGTCATATATCAGATATGGCTGTGGGATAGATATGATAACAGAATTATTGGTAATATGTTGTGATTTAGGAATCGTGAAAAAATCAGCATCATGGTTAAAATTTGAAGATGGAACACAAGCACAAGGTATGGAAAATGCTAGAACAATAGTATTAAATACTCCAGGATTATATGAAAATTTATATTCTAAGGTAAAAGAAATAATAAAATTATCATAATTCGGTGTATAATATATTGGTAAAATCCGCAAAGACTACCAATCCATAATATTTGAACCGATAGGCTTATTCTAGGTTTTTGCGGACTTACTAGCTTGTCGGTTCTTTTATTTTATAAAGATAAAAATGGGTAGAAGTAAACTAACACAAGAAGAAGCGGTAAAAAAGTATAGTACAGAACAACTAAAAATGGTAGGAAGTTTTATAACATGTGCAACACCAGTAGAATATCAATGTAAATGTGGAAATATCAAGTTGTTAGTTCCAAGCGATATAAAATTTGGACAAATCAAATCATGCGGATGTCTGCATCATATTAGACATAATGAATCTACAGTTATAGATAAGTATAGTACTCCATATATGAAAATGATAGGAAAATTTATAACATCAACGACAAAAACGAAATATCAATGTATCTGTGGAAATATTTGTTATAAAAAACCTATAAATATATCAACGGATAAAACCAAATCTTGTGGATGTTTAGCTTTACAAAAACTAAAAAATAGAAAGATACCTAAACCCGGAAATAGTTTAGAAGAACAATATCCAGAAATTGCTAAATTTTGGGATTATAATAAAAACTACCCAGTAACACCCAAAATAGAAGATATACTTATTAAAGAGTTAAATTTAACAAGGATATAGTTTTGAAAATTCATAATTTAGATGGAAAAATTGAGACGTGGAATTTAGCCGGATATCAAGTTACTTCCTCTAATGATAGAAGTGCCAGAAGTAAACTTCATTTAGAAGCTCGTAAATTAATACATGAAGTATTTTCACCGATGGTTATTCTTGAAGAAGTCCCGATTCCAATAAAGAGAGGAATAACGCTATATCTCGATTTCTTTCTTCCTCTACGGAGAATAGCAATAGAAGTAAATGGAAAACAACATGGTGTATTTACCCCATTTTATCATCAAACAGTAGCAGATTTTAAGAGATCAAAACATAACGATCAATTAAAGCGTGAATGGTGCGAACTTAATGGAATAACATTAATTGAGTTTAATTATGATGAGTCCTTACAGGACTGGAAAGATAAAATCACATAAATAATGAGCAACAGCCTAAATCATAGAAAAGATCATCGTTCAATAGAGGTATTTAAAGACAATATATTAAGTTTCACTCAAAAGGAAGCATTATGGATTAAAATATATGCCGAAGAATTAAAGCAAACTTATAGTTCGATTAAAGTAGTGGATAATGGTGTAGATAATTCGGGCGAATTAATAGAGGGTAATCTTAAAAATCATAATGCTGACTATATTATAATGATAGATGATGTTCCACATGTTGTAGAAGTTAAAACCCGCCCAGAAACATCTAAAACCTATACATTTAAGGTGGCTTCATTACGCGGTTATGTTGAACAAAATGCCGCTATTTTAGTGCCACATAAAGAGCTATATTATCTCTTCTATAAAGACGCACTTGTGCATATGCTAAAGTCTTTTCCCCATAAAATATACTATAATTTTTCACCCAACGATGTTTCCGTAAGATTATATCAGGAAGACGTAGATAACTATATCGCCACTGGTATAGCGGTGAAAAAAGTATGGTCGGATAAAGCTAAAAAGATGATTAAGAAAAACACAGACAAATTATTTAAAGCTAAAAAGGTATAAAATGAAAAACGAACTATATTTTTGCTTAAAACTGACTGAAAATGAACATTATATAGTTGAAGATATGCTACAAGCAAAATGTCAAGAACTTAATTGTAAATTATTATATTATAGAAAACTAAAAGATGGTCATGTACCAATGTATCGAGAGGTTAAAATTATAGGAAATAATATAAATAAAATAAAAGTATTTTTGAGTCAAGAAATGATAGAAGATAATATCGAAAAAAATCCATATAAAGAATAGGAAATTTATGAATATAGCATTTGATATAGGTGGAGTAATTAGTAAATATCCAGATGTCCTTAAAAAATTAATGTCTAAACTTATGGATACAAATTGTGAAATTTACATTATCACAGATATGCATGATAAAAAACACGTTAATAGTATATTACAAACAAATGGAATCTACCTACCTTTAGATCATATACATTGTGCAGATTATAATAAATATGGTGATATGTGTAAAGCTATTCTATTAAGAGATTTAAAGATTGATCTTATGTTTGATGATTTTATTGGATATTTAGGGTGGGATTCAACTTTTGGCGATGCTCCAATACGTTTATTAGTTATGCCCGATAGTTTTAAACCATATTGGCATACTGACTGGAAAACAAATGACGACCTAGAATTCGGAAGAAGGGTATATAGTGAATCAACAAACAGCTAAAGAACGACTTGAAAATATAGATAATATACTAGATGAATATGAGAAGTCTATAGGAGTTCCGTCTTGTAGACCGGTTGAAGAAAGCGAATTATCTCAATATCTATCTATGAACAAAGATATGATAGAAAAACTTTCCCCGGAAGATTGTGCTATTATTTCTATGAGATTAGCCCAGGCCGCATTTTATATACAAAGAACACAAAATAAAGAGAAATCCCGCAGTCTTTGGGCTAATTCAGAATTGACTAAGCTTATAGCGGTAGAAAATAGTAATTATGACAAGTATTTGCGGCATGACTTAAAAGTTGCCACAATCATTAAAGATAACTCTTATGCTAGTAGTTTATATGAGATATCGCGTTATGCAGATCAAAGAGTTCAAAGATTAGAATTTTTAGCCACTTCACTAAAGAACTTATCGGACGTATTAATTAACGTAAATCGTGCAAAAGTACAAATGTCAAAAGGTCAATAAAGGAGAATATCATGGGTAATTGGAATATTAATATTCAAGGTGTAGGTTGCCATCATAATAATAAACCGGAAATAGACGCCGATTTAGCAATGACACAATTTGTTAAAAACTTAAAAATACAGGGACATACTATTGAATCTGCATCATTTACATATGGTGGTAAAACAGATATATTAAATAGCTTAGAGATAGAAAAGAGAGCAGTATAATGGAAGAAGTACAAAATCCCACTGAGAGCGACCGACTTTCCAAACTAGAAGATAGTTTATCACAATTAACACAATTAGTAACTCAACTAGTAACAGAAAAGATAAGGTCTAATCCTAGAAAGGTAAAAAAGGTTGTTAAATCAAAGAAAACAGCGGTTAAAAGAGTAAGATCACCAAAGGCTACGCCTCAAACTGTAGAAAATAATATAGCTGATAAACCAACTGTAATTTCATTAGTAAATCAGTCGGCAAAAATTTCACAAAGCGGTGATAGTCCTAGACGCGGAGAAAAGGGTAAACAATGCCGATCAGAGCCTTTTTCTGTAATCCCAAACCGCCCCAATTTATTCCTGAAAGACCCCATAGCCAAATCCTTCAAGCAAGACGTTTTAATAGACAAAAAACTTTCGGGAAATATTTCGCCTACTCCTAGACGTTCTACCGTTCAATTATATGAGGTTGCCTGTAATGTTTGCGGATCGGTTCATCAAGTTACTGATGGAATGTTTATGATAGATGAAGATACTAAAGAAGTGAGATATAGATGCGATAACTGCATAGGCAGTCAAAGAGGAGAATAGCTTGTTAGAAATTAATAAAGTCTATAACGAAAATTGCATAAATACAATGCTAAAAATGCCCGATTACTTTATAGACTTAACAATTACTTCTCCTCCTTATGATAATTTACGTAAATATAATGGATATTCATTTGATTTTGAATTAATAGCTAAAGAATTATATAGAATTACAAAAAACGGCGGAATAGTTGTATGGGTAGTTAATGACCAATCTTTAGATGGAACCGAAAGCGGAACTTCTTTTAGACAGGCTTTATATTTTAAGGAGATTGGATTTAACCTTGGCGATACTATGATTTGGCAAAAAACAGGAAGTGGGGCATTAGGTAGTAATAAATTCTATTTACAAAATTTTGAATATATGTTTGTCTTTACTAAGGGGAAGGTGAAAACTAGCAACTTAATTAAAGATAGAGAAAATATTATCAAAAGTGGAAAAGTTAATACTACATGCAATATTAAATCAGATAATACTTCTAGTTATAGAGTTATTCAAAGACAACCATATGGTAGAAGAACTAATATTTGGAGAATAAATCAACAACAGGGTTCTAAACATCCTGCACCATTTCCAGACGCATTAGTGCGTGATCATATGATATCTTGGTCAAACGAGGGAGATTTAATATATGATCCATTTATGGGAAGTGGCACAGTTGCAAAAGTGGCAATATTAAACAATAGAAACTGGATTGGTAGTGAGATTTCTTTGGAATATTGTGAGATGATAAAAGAAAGAATAAATCAAGTATGTCAATCTTAAATTCCGATATAGCAGCAGAACGATATATACTATCTGGTTTATGTAAGTATAATTCAGAAGCCTATTTTGATATATCTGACATTATAACAGAACATAGTTTTACTAATGAGTCTAATAAGTTAATATTTAGATGTATTAAACATGCTATAGAACAAGACGATAATGCTAAAATAGATGCCGGGCTTTTATTAAAGTCTTCACATGAGTTGGGTTCCAGTTTCATCCTTTCGAGGTCTGACGAGATGGCTCACCTTGCCGCTATTATAGACTTTCCGTGTGAGCTATCTAATATTAGAAAATTCGCCATTAAAATAAGAAAGCTAGAAGTTGCAAGGCTATTATATGGACAATTAGAAGATGCTCAAAACAAGTTACTTGAGGTTAAGGGAGATGAAACAGTAAATAGTATATTAAATATTGCTGAAGATACAATATTTAGCTTTACTAATAGACTAAATGATGTAAATGAATCACCGTCTAAATTAGGAGATATAGCAGAAGAACAAATAAAAGAGTTTGGCGAACACCCAGTAGATGTTGTAGGTATTCCTTCAGGTTTTCCTGTATATGATAAACTTACTGGTGGGTTACGTCCAGGTGTCAGTTTAATTGCTGCAAGAATAAAGTGTGGTAAAAGTATGTTGGCACTAAATATTGGCAGATATGTCAGTGAACAACATAATATTCCAACTTTATATGTAGATTCAGAAATGATGCTATCTGATCAAATAACTCGTATCATTAGTTCTATGTCTCAAATTCCTATAACAGAAATTGAAACTGGACAGTATTATAAAAATACTATTAGTAAAAATAAAGTACTAAACGCCTCCAAAAAACTAAAAAATATACCGTTTTTTCATAAAAATGTTAGTGGACTAGATTTTGAAGAACAACTATCCATCATTAGACGTTTTATTATAAAAGAAGTGGGAGTTTTACCAGATAACACAGCAAAACCATGCTTAATTATATATGATTATTTAAAATTATTACCAACAGACATTGCAAATTCTAATCTTCAGGAGCATCAGCTTTTAGGACTGTGTATAACAAAATTGTATTCAGAAGCATTAAAATTTAAAGTACCCATACTATTATTTGCACAATTAAATCGCACTGGTATTAATAGTAATGAAACAGATTCTATCGCTTCTAGTGATAGATTAGCACATATTGCACATCATATATCATATTTGAGAGCAAAAACACCTGAAGAACTAGCCGAAGATGGAGCAAAAGCTGGAAATAGAAAATTAATACCTATTGTATCACGTTACGCAAGTTCTTGTGAATTTGGTGATTATATAAATCTGCATTTCTCTGGTAAAACAGCTACTATAACAGAAGGTAAAACAAAATTTGAATTAATGAACAAATCTAAAGAGAACGATGATGGATTTATAGTCGAAAATGAAAACAACGATTGTATACCATTTAATTCTGACAAATTATTAGATAACGGTGTATAATATATTGCCTTACCAGCAAAACATAAAAAATATATAAACCTCGCAATGATTGCCAAACGGTAAGGCGGCAGTTGTTGTTGAGGTTTTTTATTGGAGTTTTAATGAGTAGAAAATTAACACAAGAAGAAGCGGAACAAAAAAGTCTACAAGTTGGTATAAGAATGGTTGGTAAATATATTGATTGTAAAACTAAGGTAGAATTTGAGTGTCCATATTGTCAAAAGATATTTAGGACTATATTGTCAAGTATTTCACAAAAACATACTAAATCTTGCGGATGTTATCAAAAACAGACAAGTGCAGCAAATTGTAAAAATATACAAAAACGTATTAAAACAAGTATTTCGCGTAGGTCTGCTAAAAATGGAAATGATTTAGCTACAAAATATCCAGAATCTATAAACCTATGGGATTACAATAAAAATTTTCCTATTATTCCTAATAATATAAATCATGGTAGTGAAAGTAAATTTTGGTTTAAATGCCAAAACCATGAACACTCGTACCAATTACCAATATGTAGTTTCTTTAGAGGGAATAGGTGTCCGTATTGTCGCGGGTTAAAAATCTTAAAAGGTTTTAACGACTTACAATCACAAAGACCAGAATTGATAAAAGACTGGCATCCAAACAATAAAAAATCACCCGAAGAATATACTATAGGTTCTGGTGCTAAAGTGTTATGGTTATGTTATAAATGTCATCAAACATGGAGTACTTCTATAGTTCAAAGAGCAAAAACTGGTTCTGGCTGCCCGTATTGTGCTGGACAAAGAGCTACAATTGGAAAAAACGATCTTAAAACAATTCATCCTAATTTAGCTGAAGAATGGAGTGATAAAAACGGTGAATCTCCAGAAGAATATACACATCGTTCTCCTAAAAAGGCATGGTGGAAATGCAAAAAATGTAAAGGAGAATGGAATGCAAATATAAATACACGTTCATCACAAGGAAATGGATGTCCATATTGTAGTGGACACAGAGTATTAATAGGATTTAATGATCTTAAAACAAAAAGGCCAGACTTGGCTAAAGAATGGTCAAATAAAAATAAACATGGTCCTGAATTCTATAGTGTAGGAAGTGGAGTTAAAGTTATATGGAAATGTCAAAAATGTCACTATGAATGGAAATCTACAATAAATAATAGAGCTTCTCTTAATAGGGGTTGTCCACAATGTAATATATCTAAAGGTGAAAATAAAGTATACGACATACTAACTAAATATAAAGTTAAATTTGATCAACAGAAAAGATTCAGCGACTGCCGCTTTAAAAATCCTTTAGCTTTTGACTTTTATTTACCGGGTTATAATGTATGTATCGAATATCAGGGGGAACAGCATTATGAATTCTGTAAAGGTATACATAAAACAAAGAAAAGATTTAACGAATCTCAAACACGCGATCAAATCAAACGAGATTATTGTAAAGCTAACAATATCAAGCTAGTCGAAATTCCATATTGGGATATTGATAAAATAGAAGAAATTTTAGTGAAAGAATTAAATCTAGATAATAATGTCTAAACTCCTTAATTTCCAGCAACTTAATATATTATCTCAGCAACTTGTTGACAACTGGGAAAGCCTCATGGCCTGTCTTGGTATAGAAATGAAGAAAGGTCCAAAGGCTTACACTTCTCAATGTTTTGTACATGGTGGAGATAAATATGATGCCTTAAATTTATATCATTCCGGCGAATTTAATACCTGGAAATGTTTTACACATTCATGTCATGAAGAATTCACTAAATCAGCACTAGGATTATTACGCGGGATTCTATCAAATAAAAACTATAATTGGTCACAACCAGGAGATAAAAAAGCCACATTTGCCGAGACTATTGAATTTGCTAGTAAATGCTTAAATAAAGACTTTTCGGATATCAAAATAGACCACGAACAATTAGAGCGGGCGAATTTCATTAAGACGGCAAAACTTTTGACTAAATCTAAGCCGACTTCTTCTCTAAACTTGACCCGCCCTACCTTTCGGGGTATGATAGAGTTAGCCCCGCAGTTCTATCTTGACCGTGGATATTCCCACGAAATCCTTGATAGGTATGATGTTGGACTATGTACTAATCCTGCTAGTAAATCATTTAATCGTATATGTGTGCCAATTTATAACAATAAATATTCAAAGATTATAGGTGTAACAAGTAGATCAATATTTGATAAATGCCCACTATGTAATACACACCATAATCCAAGACATAAATGCCCGTATAAACACCAGCTATATTTACATACTAAATGGCATCATAATAAAGATTTTAGGAAAGAATTATGTTTATATAATTACTGGTTTGCCAAAGAGAGTATTAAACAAACCGGTGTGGCAGTTTTAGTAGAATCGCCGGGAAATGTATGGAGGCTTGAACAATCTGGAATAAATACATCAATTGGGGTATGTGGGTCGAGTTTAACAGCCGAACAAAACAAACTTCTTAATAAAGCCGGATGTTTAAGTGTTATAGTTTGTGGAGATAATGATAAAGCGGGACAAAATTTTAATAAACAAGTCGCTGAAATGTGCAAAAATATATATAAAATATTCACCTTTATACCACCTTGCGGAGATATCGGCGAAATGACAGTGGAACAGGTGAAAGAACAATTATTGCCGCTGTATAATCAATGTATTTCTGAAAGAATATTATGACAATCTTATTAAGTACTAATGCCAATTTAAGAAAACTAGCTAAACAACATATAGAAAATCTCGTAATTGCTGATTGTATTGAAGATATACAAAAATTCTTTAATGATGACGATAGCGAATGTGACATGTTGATACTAGATTGGGAAACTATAGAAGAATATGCCGAAGAATTAGTAGATTGGATAGTTAATAGTAAAGCATTTATCAAACTAGTCTTAATCGTTAAAGATAATCTTCCATGTGTGACAGTATGTAAAACTGAGAAAAATGACAAACATATAAGAGTAGTTAATATACTAAATAAAGAAAGATATAATACAAAAACTGTAGGTGTAAAAACACTTATCGTCGGACTAAAATCACAGAAAAAATAACCATTATCAAAGGAAATAATATGAACAATCAAACAATTATAGCATTTTCATCTCGTAAAGGTGGTGGAAAAAATACGGCAGGAAATTTTATTATCGGTCTTCATTTAGTCGCTTTATCTATAACTAAAAAGTTTTCTATCTTAGATGATGGGAAGTTATACATCCACGATTTATGGGGAGATACAGCGGAAGCTGGCATATTAGATGTTCAACGTGGAACACCTGAAATGAATACCTTTTTAGCAGAACATCTTGATCAATATGTGAAGCTATATTCATTCGCAGATTTACTAAAAGAGGTTTGTATAAAAATACTTGGGCTAACATATGAACAATGTTATGGGACTGATAACGACAAGAATTCTATAACGGCATTACGTTGGGAAAATATGCCGGGAGTTATCACAAATAAGTTATTATATGATGCTCTTATGAAGGAAGTATGGAGAGTTTGTAATGAACTTGACGATTGGCAAAAGTACGAGGATACAAACTTTAAGTTAATCTACCACGAACCCGGACAAATGACCGCCCGCGAAGTTCTTCAATTTGTCGGCACCGATATTTTCCGTAAAATGTCTGGTAATGTATGGGTTGATGCACTAATGCGTAGGATTAAAGAAGAAGGATCGGCAACCGCAATTATTACAGATTGTCGTTTCCCAAATGAGGTAGAAGGTGTACAAAAAGAGGACGGAAAGGTTATCTATCTTACTAGAAGCCCCTATAATGACACCCATTATTCAGAAACCGCACTAGATAAAGAAAACTTCGACTGGAATAAGTTTGATTATATATGTAATAACAAAGACATGGATATAGCTACACAAAACCTATGGACATATGACATGCTAAAGGTTAATGGGCTGTTGCCTATTGAAATAGAAGAATTTGAACATAAAAACTAGGAAATATAATGAATACTGCAAAAAATATTACCGATATATTAAAAGATAAACCATCACTGATAGATATACTATGTGCAAAACTTGGTTATGTATACACTATTTCACAAGTACTATATGATAACAATAATAAAATTGTTTTTAATAATAATGAAATAGATGTATGTATAGATATTAAACATCAATATATAATTGAGAATAGATATGATATATTGCATAGAGCATTCGATATTCTGGTCGAATCCTTACTGATTAAATTAACAGATTATAATCTATTATCACACAATCTATTTTGTTTGTTTTATCACTTAGAAAATAATTCGTTAATAATGTATCATACTTATAATAAAGAAATAGATAAAGATATAATTACTATTAAATTTACAACATAAAGGATATCTAATCATAGGAATACCAATTACATATTTTAGAAGCTCGTCATACTCTCAGCATAATTTATGCGAAATGAGCTATTTTATTGAATACTGCTTGGGAAGAAAGGGAGAATCAAATCTTGCCGCTTCTAAAGGCTCCTGCACTCATAAAATTTTGGAAATACTAGCCAAGATTAAATTAGCACAACAAAACAATATACTGTATATAGAAGATGACATATATGGGCATATTTTAACTAACGACTTTAATATTGACGATATTATTAAAAAGGTATATGTATACTATTCTACAAATGCCACTCATCTTACCTGGGCACAAAAGGATTTTGAAGATTGCAAACAATGGACTTATATGGTTTTAGATTTGAATGATGGTGCATTTAATCCTTTAAAATCTAATATAGTGTCTCCTGAAACTCCTTTTAATATTGTGATTAATGAACCGTGGGCTAAATATCATTATAATTATAGTGGACAAATATTAGAAGGACAACTTGCACTTAAAGGAACAATGGACTTGATAACTGAACCGAGTCCAGATATTCTTGAATTAGTTGATTATAAAACATCAGCTTCTAGAAAAAATTGGGCAACCGGTAAAATAAAAACCGATGCTGATTTACGTCAAGATATACAACTTTTAATATATTATTTGGCCATATCACACCTGTATCCAAAAGCAAAACAAGTTATTGTAACAATTTACTATATTAGAGCTGGTGGGCCTGTGAGTATGTGCTTTGATAATTCAGATATACCCAAAGCATTAGATATGTTAAGAGAAAAATTTGAATATATCAAAAATACAAAAATACCAAAATTAAGCCGAGATTATAAGTGTAAAACCTTTTGTAGACAAGGAACAACTACGTTTGATGGTACAAATATTGAACCATTAGTAGAATTCAGAAATGGTATGTTGTCTAAAAAAGGTGAGTTTATGAAAAAGTGTGATCAATGCAATTATTATATAAATAAATATGGTATAGATAGAACTATAAAAGATTATACATTAGAAAATTTTAGTACTGACTTTTATCAAAAGCCGGGTTAAATATATGATAGAAGTAAAAAATTCTATGTATAATTATATAAGCGTTTCTAATGCAATTTATGTAGGATCGGCAGTATTCATAAATGGTAGTTGTTTAAATAATCCATATCATATAAATACAAAAGAATATAAAAATTGGATTGAAGGATATAGTATGATCTCCGAAGATATAGAATATAGAAATCATTTAAGAGATATAATTAATAATGAATAAAACATACTTTGTAACCCACTGTCATGATCATTTTAGTATGTTAGATGGTTTATCAAAACCTGAACAAATAGCTGAAAGAATTAAAGGATTAGATTTAGCAGGATGCTGTATCACGAATCATGGTTCCGTAAGTGGGATTATTGACTTTCTTAAAGAGATGAAAAAGGTAGATAAAAAGGGTGTTATAGGATGTGAATTATATATATCCGAATTTGATGCCACAATTAAGAACGAAAATAATCGTAAATTAACACACTTACTAGTCCTAGCAAAGAACAATATTGGATGGAAGAACTTAATTAAGATTATATCATTATCAAATCATCCAGATAATTTCTATTACAAAAATCGTCTTTCATTAGAACAGTTAAAACCTTATACGGAAGGATTAATAGCTTTTAGCGGTCATCTAGGCTCAACATTAGCTTCTGTTATTACTAACTATGACAATGATTTATATGCCAACGCATTAGAAAAAGGTATAGAACATGCTCAATTATTACGATCAATGTTCGCGGACGGAGATTTCTATTTAGAGTGTCAATTATTAAATAAAGAACATTTGCCATTAGTCAATATCATCCGGGATATAGGTAAACAATTAAACATCAAATGTATTGGAACATGTGATGCCCACTATGCATATCCCGATCAATATGAAGATCAACATGTATTATTGGCGACTAATTTAAATAAAACGATCTATCAATGTAGTGCCCCGGAATTTGGTATGAGTGGATTTTTCCAATGTAAGAATTATTATATTCCAAGTTATGATGAAATGATAGCGTTTGGTAATACAGAAGAAGAATTAACAAACACATTAGAAATAGCAGAAAAATGTGAAGAATATACCAATATTTTAGGACCACCAATTTTACCACCATTTAAGACGCCTAATAAAGAGACTCCAAGTGAGTTATTTATATCGTTATGTCAAGATGGGTGGAATAGAAAAATACTACCATTAATAGATGAAAAAGATTTACCGGTTTATAAAGATCGTTTAGATGAAGAATTACAGGTATTACAAGATGCCGGTTTGGCAAGCTACTTTCTAATAATTTGGGATATATTAAACTATGTAAGAAATCAAGGATGGCTTCCAGGTCCAGGGCGAGGTTCTGCTAGTGGGTGTTTGATTAGTTATTTATTAGACATAACACAGGTTGATCCTATTAAATACAACCTAGTATTTGAAAGATTCTATTCTAAAGGAAGAAATCTAAAAAGTTCTGTCTCTTTCGAAGAATTTTCTTATAATAAATTTGTATTCGGTGTATAATACTTCGGACGAATATTACATACCGGAGGATAATAATGGTAGATTATAAAAAATATATAGGTCAGACATTTAAATTTTTGACCATAACAAACATAGTAAAACATCATAAAAAAACATACGCTGTTTGTGATTGTTTATGTGGAAATAAATCAAAATCAATTCTTATAAGTTATATTCTTAATGGACATACTACTAGTTGTGGATGCAGAAGTAAAGTTGGACTTTTTACAAAAAATACAAAAAGGCCGATATTAAATGATTTTTCAGTCATGTCGCCTGAAGTATGTTATTGGGCTGGATTTATCTTTGGAGATGGTTCGGTAGATATTAAGCATAAATTACAAATAGGTTTAGCGTCTGATTGCTATGAACATTTAGTAAAATTTTCTATGTTTTTATGTGGTCAAAATTATGTAGGGCAATATAAAACACATTGTCATTTTCAAATTACTGATGAAGTATTAATAAAAAACTTCCAAAAGTTTGGAATTATACCAAATAAAACATACATACAAAGTTTAAAGATTCCAACAGAATATACAAAAGATTTTATACGCGGGTATTTTGATGCTGATGGATGGTTTTCTATGGGCAGAGAATTAAATAAAAAATATAATAGATATTATCCTAGATACTGTTTTGGTCTGTGCTCATTTTTAGAACAAAATCTTATAGAAATAAACGATCATTTACCAATAAAATTTAATTTTTGTCACAAACCTAGATTACATGAAATTAGAAGCGGAAGTACACATAATATCTATACAACAGTTAAATTTCTAGAACCAGAACACAAAGAGTTATGTTTATCTAAAAAATGGAATAAAATATGGGATTTTATCAAGCACTACGAAAAAGATTTAATGAAAACAAAATAAATCAAGTTATTAATAATAAATATTATATAGAAGAATTAAATAATATACAATATAAGATAGTGTATGATTACTATATCTATATATTAGATAATATTAATATTGATAAAAATAACACACAAAATAGTTATATTATGTGGTTATGTGACAAAGTAAATGTATTAGACATGTCCCAACCAGCCAAAATCCAAAAGGGCCATACATCACTAGCAGATATTGATGTAGATATTCCCGCGAATAAACGTGATGAAATTATAGAGTATATTAGAAATAAATATGGTGCGGATAAAGTCGGGCAAATGATAGCAATTCAGTCTATCAAAGGTCGTGGGGCTTTAAAAGCTGTATTACGTGCCCATAGTGTAGTATCTGCTACAGAAATGAATAAAATAACAAGATTTTTCCCCGAAGAACATAAAATTGCCGACGAACTTCAAGAAATGAAAGAAGAAGACGGTGAAAGTTCTATTATTAGATGGACTTTAGAAAATGACGATAAGGGAGAGTTGAGAGAGTGGTGTTTTATTAATGAAGCCGGTGATTTAGATGGACCTTTAGCTAAGTATTTTGAGCAGGCTATTAGATTAGAGGGAACTAAAGTACATCAATCGCGGCATCCTGCGGGAATTTTGATTGCTGATAAACCACTAGATGAAATCTGCCCGCTTGTGTATGATAGTAGTACAAAAACACAAATAGTAGGATTAGAAATGAATGCGGCGGAAGCTGTTGGACTTATTAAGTTTGACCTATTAGGTTTATCCCTCTTACAAAAAATAATGGATATACAACAAATATTACAATTTGGAGATGTTAAAGATGAGAGTTGATAAAAAAGATAATCATATGACAATTTCTCTATCTAGAGAAGACGCACTATTATTAATAAATAAAGTATCATATCAATTATTATCACCGGAAAATAAATATACACCAGATAGTGCAGATTTTAGATCATACGGTGAAGCAAGCTATATATCGTTTGCAGTAGAAGAACATGATGGCTTATATGAATATGGATTAAGCGGACCAACTGGTTTTCAAGGTGAAACAGGAATAAAAGGATAAAAAATGATAAATCTACATAATATCGCTGTCGTCGATCTGGAAACGGATTCAGTTGATCCTTATTCATGTAACCCAACACAATTAGCATGTTTAATGATTCATCCCCGAAAGTTAGAAATCATTCCGGGAAGTGAGTTTAATTCATTAATTAGACCGCTAGATATAGATCATGACGATTATATGGATAAGCATAAATCCACCATAGAATTTCATGCAAAAAACCAAAAGGCTACAGCGGAACAAGTGGTGTCAACATGGAAGGATGCCCCATCACAAAAAACCGTGTGGGATAAATTTGTGGCTTATTTATATAAATATCACACTACGCAATCTAGGAAATCTGTGTATACCGCCCCGATAATTTGCGGATATAATATACTTAATTTTGATTGTATTATTCTTGATAGAATGTGTAAGACATATAATAATATAGATAAGAAGGGAAAATCTACTATATTTTATTACCGCGATAAAATAGATGTCATGAATTATTGCAATCTTTTTTTTGAGAATCTTAGTGAACCAACGTCATATAGTCTAGATACTTTACGTGAGTTTTTTGGGATGATAAAAGAAGGAAGTCATGACGCTTTAAAAGATGTCAAAGATACTAGCGAAATATTTATAAAATTTCAAAAACTATGTAGAAAAATAGCTGAAAAAACGAAATTTAAAGGAGCGTTTTTAGAAAATACAAAAGAATAATATGCCCATAACTAAACTTAATACGTTATTAGATAATATCCAATACCAAATATTGACTGGTTTAATTATCAGCGATGCATCTATTATATTCAAAACAAAAGAAAGTAAAACTCCATGTTTCTCTATAACTAATATTACAAAAGATTTTATTAGTGACATTCAAAATAAACTACCATTTAAATGGCACAATGTATATATAATACCAGAGCATAAGCGAGGAAATATTAATGCTAAAGAATCATATATACTATATTCTAAAGCAGATCTTGGACTATTAAAAGAACGTAATAGATGGTATCAATATAATAATGAATTACAAAAATTTGTAAAAATAATACCAGAAGATTTAGAAATTTCTCCTATAATGTTAAAATACTGGTTTTATGGAGATGGATGGAGTTCATATATATCTCGTACTAGTTCAGCTATAGGATTATGTACTAATGGATTTACATATGAAGAATGCATCTTTTTGCAGAAAAAACTAAAAATAATAAATTTAGATTTTAATGTTAATAAAGTATGTAACAAAAATATAAAAACAATCTATAATAAAAATAGAAATTATATACTACGAACAAATAGAAATACAACTATTGTAGATTTTTTTAACTATATAGGATCATGCGATATAAAAGGATTTATGTATAAATGGAAAATGCCATATCCAACAATAAGAAAATCTTTAACACCAAAAGAAATAATAGAAATTAAAACCAAAATATTACACGGAGTATCTAACAAGATACTATCTAAAGAATATGATATTGATATAGGTTCGGTTATTGATATTAAATACAATAGAATACATAAAAATATTTTAGAACAATTGAATAATCCAGAAATTAAAGAATAATTATGGCGGCATTTTTCAGAAGATATAGCGGCGAACTTTATTGTCAAACAAATAGGCCGCGAAAATGTCTAAATAAAGCGGCTGTTAGATTCTTTCCTCCTGGCGAAGAGAATAAGTATGGTAAACTTTTATGCGTAAAGTGTTATGAAAAAGAGAGAAGAAGATTAAAAAGTATGGCCAATCATAGAAATTACTTGCAAAGATTAAAATGGATGAGAAGAAAAAAGATGAATAAAAATGACTAGAAAATTAACACAGGAAGAAGCTGTTGAGAGATATAGCACGGAAAACTTGAAGATGATCGGTAAATATGTCAACAATGCAACCAAAACAGAATATTCATGCAAATGTGGAAATGCATGTTTTATTATGCCGCGACATGTTTTAAATGGTCGAACTAAATCTTGTGGACGTTGTAAAAGAACTAGAACTAGAACTGTTTTATCTTCTAATCAAATACTATTCAACGAACTCTATGGAGATATATATAGAATCATTCCACTTACACAAGGACGTTGGACTATAATAGATACAAAAAATTTACAACTTATTAATAACTATACATGGAAATATCATAAAAACTATGTAAAATCAAAACAGCACGATAAAGATTTATTTTTACATAGATTGATAACTAATGCACCTTTTGATAAAGTTGTAGATCATATTGATGGCAATCCTTTGAATAATTTAGAATCTAATTTAAGAATATGTTCTTGTAAAGAAAATGCCCACAACAGAAAACAAATTAGTACTAATAATACAATAGGATATAAAGGGTTAAAAAAGGTTGGTATAAAGTATCAGGTCTATATTACTAATAATTCAAAACAACTATATTTAGGCACCTTTCCAACTAAAAAAGAAGCCGCCATTGCTTATAATAATGCCGCTATAAAATATTTCGGGGAATTTGCTAGATTAAACGATATAACTGACGAAGAATAAATAAATAAAAAGGTTATAGGATGAGTAGAAAGATAAGTCAAGAAGAAGCTGTCCAAAAATATTCAATAAGCACCTTAAAAATGATTGGACAATATATAGATTCTCATACTTCTGTTGAATACGAATGTATATGCGGCAATATAAAAAAGATAAGACCTTCACACGTAGGAATACATAATACTAAATCATGTGGATGTCTTAAAAAAACCGACCTAAATCAAGATGAAGCGGCTAAAAAATACTCTACCAATCAATTAAAAATGATAGGTAAATTTATCAATTGTAATACACCAGTAGAATATATGTGTTATTGTGGTAAAATATTTAAAACAAGACCATCTTTTGTAATAGATAAACACAGTCAATCTTGTGGATGCTATAATATAGAGCAAATAAAAAAATATAATACAACTAAATATAATACAGTCTTAAACCAAGAACAGCAGCAAATATTTGATGGATTATTAATAAGCGACGGATGTATAGGTTTTGGTGGTAGAAATATAAATCCTGTATTACGTATATCAAGTATCACACCTTCTTTTATTAATGATATTAAAAACAGTTTACCATTTATATGGCAAAAAGACTATATTAGAAAAGCATCAACAGATATAATAAATAATAGATTAATAAATAGAAAACAACAATTCTCATTATCGTCTACAGCAGATAAATCTTTATTTGACGAATATAACAGATGGTATAAATATAATCAAAATCTAAACAAATTTATTAAAATTATTCCTCAAAATCTTGAAATTAGTCCATTATTGCTAAAATACTGGTTTTATGGAGACGGTACAAGTAGTTGGCTTAAAAATTCTACAAAGAGATCATGTATTAGATTATGTACAAATGGATTTACTTATGAAGAATGCTTATCACTACAGGAAAAATTACAAAATATTGGAATAGATTTTTATATATATAAAAGTAACGCAAAAACTACAAAACAAAATCAAAATAGAGGATATCTCCTAGGGATATCTAAAACTTCTACTGTTATAGATTTTTTTAATTATATAGGCAATTGTGATATAAATGGCTTTCAATACAAATGGAAAATCCCAAATTTAAAATAAAACTATGACAAAATATACATTTCCAAAATGCGGTTGTGAGTTTGAAATTGATAATACAATTAAACTAGAGGACGGAAGATCTAGTATAATATTCAATCCCGATATTTCTGAAATTAATTTAGATTGTAAAAAAACATGGGATTTAATAGGAAGTGGTTTATGTACTGGTTTATTTCAATTAGAATCAAAATTAGGTAGTTCATTTGCTAAGAAATTAAAGCCAGAAAATATTCATCATTTAGCAGCTTTAATTGCGATATTAAGACCCGGAGCCTTAGAAGCTATTAGAGATAAAAAAAGTGTAACAATGCACTATATAGATAGAAAGAATAAAGTAGAAGAAATTACATATTTTCATCCAGCATTAGAACATATATTAAAAGATACATATGGTGAAATGATATATCAAGAACAGATACTTTCTATAGCTAAAGAAATAGCAGGTTTTACACTTGTAGAAGCAGACTCTTTAAGAAAAATAGTAGGTAAAAAATTAGCAAAAGAAATGTCGGAGATTAAAGATAAATTTATAGATGGATGTATAAGAGTTAATATTGTTAATAAAGAAGAAGCTGAACAGTTGTTTGAATGGATAAAGAAGTCTCAGAGGTATTTATTTAATGCTTGTGTAACATATGATACAACAGTAGAAACTAAAGATGGTATTAAAACTATAGAAGATGTACGTCTTGATGAAGAAATCTTAACGCTTGATAATAAGTGGACTAAAGTAGTTAATAAATATCATAACGGATTACAAGAAGTATATGAAATAGTACTAGAAAATAACAATACTATAAAATGTACTGCTAATCATAAATTCTTATGCGGAGATGATATACAAAGACCATTAACAGATATTATTAAAGTAATACATAATGGAAAAATCAAAAATATAAATGATCGAACATTGTATCATACTATACTTAGTACAAAACATAAAACATATTATGAATGTGCTACACAATATGATATTAAGTGTAAATATGATTTTCCTCAAAGTATAAAAACAATAGCAAACTTAGGACTATTACCGACTCTAAATATCGAAGTAGATCATCCTCAACACATATATTACGCCAATGGTATGGCTACATCTAATAGCCACAGTTATTCGTATGCTATGAACAGTTATCTGTCAGCATATACTAAATCACATTTTCCAAGAGCTTTCTTTACATCGTACTTAAGACATGCTAATAGCAAGCCAAAGCCCTATGACGAAGTGTATCAATTAGTACAAAACGCTCGACTAATGAGTATATCTATTCAGGGTCCAGATTTTAGATATTTACATCCACATTTTAAGCTAACTGACAAGATAATAAGATTTGGTTTTCTAGATGTGAAAGGAATAGGAGAGTCAGTATGGAAGAAAATGTTGACAAATATAAAGGCCGTTGATAAAGATGCAAAAGATTGGTCATGGCTAGATTTTCTAATATATTATTCTGATAAAATAACTAGTACGGCTATTAATGCTATTATAAATACCGGGGCGTTGTCATATATGGATATGACTAGAACTAGAATGATTTATGAGTATGAAACATATAATAAATTAAGTGATAAAGAAAAAGCCTGGATAAAATCATTTCTTAATGGTAAAAATACACATGATTACACGCTAAAAGATATATTCAAAGAAATAACACTATTACCATGTGGCCGAGCATTTGCTTGTCAAAGTGAACCACGTAAGATTATTATACAAAATCTACATGCTTTATTAGAAAATCCACCATATAATATGGAAGATTCGCCAGCCTGGATTTCTGCTACAGAATCATCCTTATTAGGTATACCAATTACATGCACAGGAATTGATTCTTGTGATACATCATCGGCTAATTGTACATGTATAGAATATATACAGGGAAATGCCCCGAAAACTATCTTTATAGCGGCTACAATTAATAAGGTTAATGAGATTAAGACAAAGACCGGTCAAAATAAGGGACAAAAAATGGCTTTCTTGGAAATAGGGGATATCACCGGAAATATAGATTCTGTAGTGGTTTTCCCGAACACATGGGAAGAAGTTAAGAAAATAGCGTTTCAAAACAATGAAGTGCTATTACATGGAGAAAAAAGCAAGGATGGGTCATTTATTTGTAAAAATATGTGGCAAATTTAAAGAATTTTACTTGACTTCTCTATGATATAGGTATATAATATTATGAATAAGCATAAATATAATAAACAGTTAAATAAATTAGTTAAAACAATGTATGAAATGGTAGAAATCTTAGATAAAACAACACAGTCTGTTGCCCACTTATCAGAGATTATAGAGAAAAATAAAGAAAATAAAGAGCGTATTAAAGGTTTTAATTCTTAGTTTATAACACACTTTGGAGGATCGACAATGAATAAGGTAATTTTATTAGGTAATTTAACAGCAGACCCAGAAGTTAAAGTAGTTAATTCTGGAAAGCAAACAACTGTTGCTAATTTTACTCTAGCCGTTTCTAGAGTTTATACAAAGGCCAACGGGGAAAGGGATAAGGACACCACATTTGTTAGTTGTGAAGCGTGGGATACCGGGGCGGAAACTATTGGGCAATATTGTAAGAAGGGTGATCCATTACTTGTTGAAGGATCGTTAAAGATGGAGCAATGGGAGAAGGATGGGCAAAAACATTCCCGCCTAAAGGTTAGAGTATCTAATTTCCACCTTTTATGGCGTAAACCCGCATCAAAAGAATCGGATGTTCAAGATCAAGTATAAAAATGACAACTTCTAATCATTCGGAATTAGAAAATAATACTGTAAAACAATACCAAAATTTAGTAAAAAGTATTGTTAAATCTTTCCATCCGGCAAATTCAGACGTGATGGATTACATACAGGAAGCAAATATCGCCCTTCTTAGAGCTATAAGAAATTATAATTCTAAGAGGGGTGCTTGTATATCAACACTAGCAACTATTTATATAAGAAGAGCATTAAGTAGGTATAGACAACAATCTAGTTCATTACTGTGCTTTTCTTATATAGATAATGAACCATTTTACGAACATAAACAGTATGATCTATGGGAAATTTTACCTGAAAATTTATCTGACATTGAACTAATTATACTTTATAAATATTGTAATGGATATACATTTAGAGAAATTGGACAACAAATAGGATATAGTACAAAATTAATTAACTCTATATATAAAAATATCATTCAAAAGAGTAAATATGCAAATAGATAAAATATATTTAGGCGACTGTCTAGAAATTATGAAAGATATAGATGATAAGTCTATAGATATGATATTATGCGATCTACCATATGGAACAACTCAATGTAAATGGGATAGTATTATATCATTTGATCGACTATGGGAACACTACTCAAGAATTGCTAAAGGGAACTGTCCAATTTTACTATTTGGAAGCGAGCCATTTTCTTCTAATCTAAGGCTAAGTAATATTAAAAGATTTAAATATGATTATATATGGATCAAGTCAAGACCAAATGGCTTTTTAAATGCAAAAAAAATGCCAATGAAAAAACATGAAATTATTTCTGTTTTTAGTTTTGGAACATGCAACTATTATCCAAGAGACTTGATAAAAAAAGATAAACAAAATAAAAATACAGGTATAGAAAATGTATATGGTAAAGTAAATAAAAACTGGAAACAAGAAATTACATATACTAATTATCCAGTAAGTGTATTAAATTACAATAATGTAACAAGATCAATACACCCGACGCAAAAACCTATAGATTTATGTGAATATCTTATCAAAACATATACAAATGAAGGCGATCTAGTTTTAGATAACTGTATGGGTTCTGGAACAACAGCAATAGCTGCTATAAATACTAAACGTCACTATATAGGAATAGAACAAAATAAAGACTACTATGATATAGCTTCTAAAAGAATAGATGAAAATATAGGCAAAGGATTATAAAGTAATG
>Ga0172381_10001133_pt1 | contig 32483 bp, 38 predicted proteins | sample Leawel6488metaG_FD_119754 | JGI IMG/M metagenome (GOLD analysis project Ga0172381, IMG submission 119754) | Leachate microbial communities from a municipal landfill in Southern Ontario, Canada - Leachate well 64-88 metaG | ecosystem: Engineered > Solid waste > Landfill > Unclassified | place... | reverse complement strand
TACGCTATTCTCTCCGTTGAACCGGATGACAAACACTTCATAGTTGAAATTTTTAATAAGTTAGAAGCGGAGGTAAAAGAGGAGTATTCGAAATCCGATCCTGGTTTATATGGTAAAATTGAAACCGTTGTGCAAGTTGACTACTGTATAGATAATGACACAATAAAGAGGCTTGTTTATGCTTTGAATGGTTGTCCTCACGGCGTTCTGGCAATGAGCCAGGAGATTGCCGGGTTTGTTGAAACCTCAACGAACCTGGCATCAATAAAAATGTCTGAAGAGTGTCTGATTACTGTCTGTACAAGTCAGAGAAGCTCCATAAACAGTGCCCGTTATAACGCTGCCAACAGAATCGAATCTGTATTTAAGCTGGCAGGTGCTTCAGTTACCCACGAAAGTGAATATCCGGGATGGAAACCGAAAATAGACTCTAAATTACTGGAAATAAGTAGAAATTCATATAAATCCTTGTTTGGGACAGATCCTGTGGTGAGAGCAATCCACGCAGGTCTGGAGTGCGGGCTGTTTCTGGGTACCTACCCAAATCTGGATATGATCTCCTTTGGACCAACTGTCAAGGGGGCACACGCTCCGGGAGAAAAACTGGAAATTGCATCTGTAGAAAAGTTTTGGAAACTACTCATACACATACTTGAAAAATTAAAATAAAACAGTGCAGTCATGGGTGTAATTATTGCCCCGTCAATGTTATCTGCTAATTTCGGCAAGCTCGACGAGCAGGTAGAAATGATTAACAACAGTAGTGCAGACTGGTTCCATCTGGATATAATGGACGGTGTTTTTGTACCAAATATCTCTTATGGATTTCCCGTTATTAAAGCGATTGCCAAAAAGGCAAAAAAGCCGATGGATGCCCATCTTATGATTGTAGATCCCGACAGGTACTTCGACAATTTCAAGGATTTGGGAGTAGAATATCTGAGTGTCCATTATGAGGCATGCATCCATCTGCACAGATCCATCCAACGGATAAAATCCCTCGGAATGAAGGCTGGCGTGGCTCTCAATCCGCACACTCCTGCCCATATGCTTTACGAGATTCTTCCTCAGGCAGATTTTGTAGTTATAATGTCTGTGAATCCGGGCTTTGGCGGACAAAGCTTCATTGAAAATACCTATCGGAAGCTCAAGAAAGTAAAAGAGATAATAAGAGAGTACTCTTCTGATTCTCTTATTGAGGTAGACGGAGGAGTTAACGATTCCAATGCACCACTTTTAATTGAATCCGGTGCAGATATTCTTGTTACGGGAAATTCGGTTTTTGGAGCGGCAGATCCTCTAAAGGCGATTAATAATTTAAAAGGTATCTGACCTCTTTAAATGCATAGCTTTTTTTTGAACCATCCTTTTTTTCCAGCATAAGACACGCATTTTTATCTACCCCTGTAATTTTTGCCTCGATAATATCACCAGTCTCTTCCTCCTGGAAATAAGCAAATTCCATTAGCCGGTACATACATTCTTGATACTTTATCCCGGTTTTCTCCTTGAAAGTTTTGTAAGACTTCACATTTAGTCCAATATAGTATTCATGAATAATCAATAACAACCTCTCCAACTCCAGCTCCGGATTGTACTCCTCCCCCTTCTCCAGAAGAAGAGAGGTTGGGTTCGGAACATCGGAAGCAAAGCACTTCTGGTTTAAATTGAGCCCGATGCCAATTATAGAGACTGACAAATTGGCACCACTCAGATAATGTTCAATTAATATTCCACATATTTTCTTATCCTCTATGTAAATATCATTCGGCCATTTGATCTTGGCAACTAATCCTTTTTCTTTTAAGTAATCCACTATTCCTATCGCAACAATTTGAGAAACAAGAAATTGATCAGCCGCTTTCAATAATACAGGTCTGATAAGGATTGAGAAAGTTAAATTTTTTCCTGCATCGCTCTCCCAGCTGTTACCCTTTTGACCTCTGCCTGATGTCTGGAATTTAGCAGCATAGGTAGTGAAATCATTTGCGGTTTCAATCCGTCTAAGTGCCTCTGAATTAGTAGAGTCTATAGTTTTATACCAATTAATCTCAAGTGCCATAAGAATTAAATTTTAATTGGCCGCAAAATTGCACTATTTTTGTAAGATAATAAAATAGATATAAATAAAACAGAGAGCATAGTGCCGACAAAAAAAACAACACAAAAGGTCTCTCCAAAACCTATACAAGAGGAGAACACAATTAAAAAACTCGAAAACATCGATACAGATATCGTTGAGTTGAAGTGCATTGCAGAAGCAATGCTGGATAAAAAGGGGAATAATGTCTGTTCCTTGAACTTAAAAAAAATCGGAACTGCAATTTCTGACTATTTTGTTGTTTGCAATGCAGATTCTACACCTCAGGTACTGGCAATTGCAGACAATATAGAGGAGATGATGTACAATAAGTGTAACAGAAAGGTAGTTCGTATGCAGGGGAGAGAGAATGCTTTCTGGATAATTCTGGATTATACAAATATTGTCGTTCATATTTTTCAGACTGAATACAGGCTATTCTACAGACTCGAGGATCTTTGGGCAGACGCTCAAAAAACTATTTATCAGGAGTAACTTATACAAGACTAATATCAAATAATGGAATTACCAAATAATAACAAATCAAACTCCAAGTTCTGGCCCCCGAAATTCAACATAATATGGATATACGTCATAATGTTGGCTGGCATATTTTATATGTGGAGTACATACGATGGCGGAGAACCTGTGAAAACCGAATGGTGGAAGGTGAAGGAGCAGATGGCTGTAGCGGGGGATGTGGAGAAGATAGTGTTTATCACTAATATGAATAAAGCCGAGGTATACCTCAGGAGAGAGAGCCTCAGTAAATATAAGAACCAGTTTGGAGGTAAGGAGCCTAAGTTCGGCCCTCAATTTTATTTCGTCGTTTCAACTAACTTCAACGCAGAAGAACAAATTGAGGAGGTAAGACAGCAACTTCCCGCGAATAAGAGATTTTCTATCGAAACTGAAGAGAGGACAAACTATTTCGGAAAGGTTATGGAGTGGTTGCTCTTTCCACTGCTGTTGATAGCACTCTGGTTTTTCATGTTCAGAAAGATGAACAAGAGCATGGGCGGCGGATCGCAAGGCGGAGGAGGAATATTCTCTGTGGGCAAATCACAGGCAAAACTATTTGACAGGGATACAAGTACAAAGGTTACATTTAAGGATGTTGCCGGTTTGGAAGAGGCGAAAGTCGAGGTTATGGAGATAGTGGACTTCTTAAAGAATCCCAAAAAGTACACAAATTTAGGAGGTAAAATTCCTAAAGGAGCACTTTTAGTTGGCCCTCCGGGTACAGGTAAGACGCTTCTTGCCAAAGCTGTGGCCGGCGAAGCCAATGTACCGTTCTTCTCCATTTCCGGTTCAGATTTTGTAGAGATGTTTGTGGGTGTAGGTGCATCCAGGGTAAGAGACCTGTTCCGGCAGGCTAAGGAGAAGGCTCCGTGTATTGTATTCATAGATGAGATAGATGCTGTGGGTAGATCCCGAAGCAAAAATGCCGGATTCTCTTCAAATGATGAGAGAGAAAATACATTGAACCAACTTCTTACCGAGATGGACGGCTTCGGCTCCAACTCCGGGGTTATAATATTGGCAGCAACAAACCGGGCGGACATACTAGATAAAGCCCTTATGAGAGCCGGTCGTTTTGACAGGCAGATTCACGTAGACCTTCCCGAACTTAGAGAAAGGATAGAGATATTTAAAGTTCACCTGAGGAACTTAAGGCTGATTGAGGGGTTCAATGTTGAGTTCCTGGCAAAGCAGACTCCTGGTTTTTCAGGAGCGGATATTGCAAATGTATGTAACGAAGCAGCACTGATTGCAGCCAGAAAGGATAAAGAATTTATAGACAAGCAGGATTTTCTTGATGCTGTGGACAGGATTGTAGGAGGCCTTGAGCGAAGAAGCAAGATTATCTCTCCCGAAGAGAAGAGGACAATAGCTTTTCACGAAGCCGGCCACGCTACTGTGAGCTGGATACTGCCAAATGCAAATCCTCTTTTTAAAGTGACGATAATTCCGAGGGGAAGAGCTCTCGGCGCAGCCTGGTATTTACCGGAAGAACGTCAGATAACTACCACAGAACAGATGATGGATGAGATGGCTGCAACACTTGGCGGCAGAGCCGCAGAGGAAATTATTAACGGCAAGATCTCCACCGGAGCACTCAGCGATCTTGAGAAGATTACAAAACAGGCTTACGCCATGGTCTCATACCTGGGTATGAGTCAGAAAGTTGGTAACATATCCTTCTACGATTCAACAGAATCTGCCGGATTTACAATCGGTAAGCCATATAGCGAAAAAACGGCAGAACTTATAGATAATGAAGCAAAGAGACTGGTGGATGAGTCTTATGTTACTGCTAAGAAGATCTTGAATGAACACTTGGAGGGCTTCTCTAAGCTGGCCGAACTTTTGCTTGAAAAAGAGGTTATTTTCTCTGAGGATCTCGAAAATATTTTTGGCAAACGCTCAGGTAAACAGCTTCCGAATGAATAATGCTGTTGTACGAACAATAAGCGGGACAATTTTCCTTGCAATTATGATAGGCTCTCTTCTTGCGAGTCCTGTCATTTTTGCTTTAGTAATGCTATTGTCCATTGCTCTTATGATGACCGAATACCTCCAGATAGGGATGGGAAAGAGTTACAAAACCGCACAGATTCTCTCCGTCATTACCGGATTACTCCTCTATATGTTTGTTTTTCTTTACAAGGGTTACGGTATGGATATAAAATACTTCTATCTGATTTTCTTCCCTTTTTCCGGAATTTTCATCAGTCTGCTTTATGAGAAAAACGGCGAATCTTACAATAAACATCCCTTTCTTATCTGTGCTATTTTGTATGCAGCACTTCCGTTTGCCCTCACTAATTTAATAATATTCGATGCCCGGGGAGAATACAAGCCACTATTAATGCTCGCTCTGTTCATCCTCACCTGGACATCCGATGTTGGTGCATATGTCATTGGAACCAAGTTCGGGCAAAAGCGAGGCCATAAACTGTTTCCGTCAATCTCTCCCAAGAAGTCATGGGAGGGGTTCTTGGGAGGATTGCTCTTCGCAATTATCGCAGCCCTTCTGCTTTACCTTTTAAGGTTGGTGGATATTGGTCTGATTCATACAATCTCAATTGCTTTAATAATAAATTTGTTCGGAGTCTTTGGAGATTTGGTTGAATCTCAATTTAAGCGTAACTTTGACATAAAGGATTCCGGTAAATTAATACCGGGTCATGGTGGCCTTCTGGACAGATTCGATGGCACATTAATCTCATTTCCGGTAACAATAGCATATATTAAACTGTTTTCACTCATATAATAAAATCTAATGGGCATACATAAAGAGGGGTATAGAATAATTTTCAACAGTTTTTTAATAATTTCAATTGTCGTGGCAATTGTTTTTATCTGTAAAGGGTTATCCGATGTCAGCTACATAGCTTTATCGATTGGTCTTCTACTGTTTATATTTGTTTTGCGTTTCTTCCGGTCTTCCAAAAGACCTATTTTTCAGGATGATACCGTTGTATTAGCTCCCGCAGACGGGAAAATTGTAATAGTCAAAGAGACCTATGAGGGAGAGTACCTGAAAGCCGACTGCATTCAGGTATCTGTCTTTATGAGTCTTTTCAATGTGCATGTAAACTGGTTTCCAGTAGGTGGAGTGGTAAAGTATTACAAATATCACCCAGGCGACTATCTTGTGGCTATGCATCCGAAATCTTCCGAGAAAAATGAACATACCTCTGTTGTCGTGGATCACAATGGAACTCCGGTTTTGTTCAGACAGATCGCCGGACTTCTGGCCCGGAGAATTGTCTGTTATGCAAAAGAGGGTGCTCTCGTTAACCAGGGAGATCAGACCGGTTTCATTAAGTTTGGTTCCAGAGTGGACCTGTTTATTCCTATTGATTCCCACGTACAGGTTACCCGGGGACAACATGTAAAGGGCTGTCAGACAATTATCGCAAAACTTTCAGAAAAGAAGACATCTCAAGAGATATCTGACGAGCCTTATGACCAGCAACAGACGCAAAATCTTTATTTTGACCAGCAAAAATAATTTTTCTGGAAACATTCACCAATAATCCACAACTGCTGTTCATACCATACCTTGCAACTTCCGCAACAGATCCGCCTTGTGTCCCTACTCCCGGTACTAAGAAGAGATGATCCGGACAGTACTTTCTTATCTCAGCAAGCTTTTCCGGACGAGTTGCTCCAACCACAAACATAATATTATCCCTGGAACCCCACCTTATGGAACTCTCAATAACCTTACGGTACATTGGTACTCCGGAATTTAACTGTTCCATCTCAAAATCCGTGGCAGATGAATTTGAGGTCAATGCCAAAATTATGGACCACTTACCATTGTACTGTAAAAAAGGCTCAATCGAGTCTTTTCCCATATAAGGAGCAAGAGTCACGGCATCAAAATCCATCTTTTCAAAGAATGCTTTAGCATACATCTTTGCTGTATTACCTATATCTCCTCTTTTGGCGTCTGCAATTATGAATATGGATGAATCCTTTTTCCTGATGTACTCAACTGTCTGAGCCAGCTGTCTCCAGCCGGAAACTCCCTCAGCCTCATAAAATGCAAGATTGGGTTTATATGCAACAACATATTGGGCCGTTGCATCAATAATTGCCTTATTGAATTCAAAAATTGAGTTATCAAGAACCTTGATATGATCAGGAAACTGATCCGGGTCGGAATCCAGCCCTATACAAAGAAAACTTCTTTTGCGAATAATATTGCTGTATAATTCGTCGTAATTCATATTTACTCACCGGAGGCTTTAAGCCTTTCTGAATTTTCTGCGATCTGCAACTGATCTATAACCTCTTGTATTGCTCCATCCATAAAAACAGGAAGGTTGTACATAGTATAGTTGATCCTATGGTCGGTCACGCGTGACTGAGGATAGTTGTAGGTTCTGATTTTGGCGGAGCGGTCACCTGTAGAGACCATTGTCTTACGCTTTGCAGAGATCTCATTGAGATATTTCTCGTACTCCAGATTATAAAGACGAGTTCTAAGTTCGTCCAGAGCTTTATCGTAATTCTTCAGTTGTGATTTCTCATCCTGACACTGAACCACGATTCCGGTTGGTATATGAGTCAACCGGATTGCCGAATAGGTTGTGTTCACAGACTGACCTCCAGGCCCCGACGAACAGAACGTATCTTTGCGGATATCGTTAATGTTCAATTCGATATCGAACTCATCTGCCTCCGGTAAAACTGCTATGGAAGCCGCCGATGTATGAACACGACCCTGAGTCTCTGTCTGCGGCACCCTTTGTACCCGGTGAACACCACTTTCATACTTGAGAACTCCATAAACTCCTTGTCCCGAAACCTTGCAAATAAGCTCTTTGAAGCCACCGGATGTCCCCTCGCTCTGACTGTTGATCTCAAGTTTCCACCCCTTTCTCTCTGCAAATTTTGAATACATACGGAAAAGATCTCCTGCAAAAATAGATGCCTCATCTCCACCGGTTCCGGCACGAATCTCCACAATTGCATTCTTGGAATCCTGCGGATCTGCAGGTATAAGCAGCAACTTCAACTCCTCTTCTGCTACAGGGATTTTCTCCTCTAAATAGATTATCTCCTCCTTGGCCATCTCGCGAAGCTCCTCATCCTTCTCATTCTGAAGAATGTCTTTGGCAGCCTCAAGATCTTCAATCATCTTTCTGAACTTGTCACCAGCGTCAACTATTGGTTCAAGTTCCTTGTACTCCTTGTTAAGTGAGACGTATTTCTTCATATCACCCATAACTGAAGGATCTGAAATCTGCTCGGAAATACTCTCATATTTTTCGCGAAGCCCCGAGAGTTTCGTCACTAAACTATTATCGCTCATATTTTATAAAATAGAGTACAAAGGTAGTCAATTATATTGGGGGAGCAATACCAAAGTTTTTGACTAAAACATTTGCTACGTTTGGAGAGAGAAAACCGGGAAGTGTAGGCCCCAGGTGAATATTTTTCACTCCGAGAGAGAGAAGTGAAAGTAAAACAATTACAGCCTTTTGCTCATACCAGGCAATATTATAGACGATAGGAAGGTCGTTAATGCTGTTTAAATTGAAAATCTCTTTGAGTTTTAGGGCAATAATAACTAAAGAATATGAGTCGTTGCATTGGCCGGCATCCAGAACGCGTGGGATTCCTTCGATATCTCCAAGCTGGAGTTTGTTATAACGGTATTTTGCGCAACCTGCAGTAAGGATGACTGTGTCCTTAGGCAGAGCCTGGGCAAATTCGGTATAGTAGCTTCTATCCTTCATTCTGCCGTCACAACCCGCCATAACAAAGAATTTACGGATAGCACCCGATTTAACAGCATCCACTACTTTGTCTGCAAGAGCGAAAACCTGAGCGTGAGCAAAACCTCCGACTATTTCTCCCTTCTCAATCTCTGTAGGTGGAGCACACTTCTTTGCATGTTCTATAATCGGAGAAAAATCCTTTGGCTTGCCGTCTTGTCTGTCGGCTATGTGTTTAAATCCGCTAAAGCCCGCCGCTCCTGTTGTATAAATTCTATTCTTATAGGTTGCAGTAGCTCTTGGAGGAACTATACAGTTGGTAGTGAACAGTACAGGTCCATTGAATGTTTCAAAATCCTGAATTTGTCTCCACCATGAACTTCCGTAGTTACCAGCAAGGTGTTTGTACCTCTTGAAGGCCGGATAGTAATTGGCAGGAAGCATCTCAGAGTGGGTGTAAACATCAACTCCGGTACCTTCTGTCTGTCTTAGGAGCTCTTCCATATCCTTTAGATCGTGACCGGATATAAGGATTGCAGGGTTATTCCGGACCCCAATGTTCACTTTTGTAATTTCCGGGTTGCCGTATGCAGAGGTATTGGCTCCGTCCAGAAGAGCCATAACTTTTACTCCGTTTTCACCGGTTTCAAGTACCAGTCCGGTAAGCTCCTCTTCAGAGAGATTATCGTTTGTGATATCTACGAGTGCTCTCTGCATAAAGGCATAGATCGAGGCATCTTCGTGGCCAAGGTTAAAGGCGTGTTCTGCATATGCAGCCACTCCTTTGAGCCCATACATTGTCATCTCCCTTAACGAACGGATATTCTCATTTTCCGTAGTAAGTACACCAACTTGTGATGCTTTCTCTTCCATCTCATCTACTCTCTTAGAAGACCAGAAAGCACCGTCAAATTTAATATTGTCAATTTTACCCCCCTTTGAGATAAGCAGGGCTCTTGTAGCATCTCTCAGTTCAATTGCCTCTCCAACTCTTTTCACAAATCTCTCCCTGTCAAAGTTGGCATTGGTAATTGTCATAAAAAGGGAGTCGGTAATGAACTTATTCACTTGCGGGTTCTCCACACCCATAGATCTCAAAGGAACTGAGAAGTGTGCTATACCCTTGCAAATGAAAACCAGCAAGTCTTGCAGATTAGCGACATCGGCTGTCTTTCCGCATACTCCTTGAACAGTACAACCGCTATTTTTTGCAGTCTCCTGACACTGAAAACAAAACATTTTGTTCATGACTTTTAGTTTATTGGGTTTATTTCTATTACAAATTTAGCCTTGTCAAAACCATTTAAGTGTAATAATTGTTACACTTGAAATTTATATTTAAATTTGACCAATCTGGAGCAATTGTATGGATTATTCAGACATGGTTTCTTCCCTCGAGGGTGTAGAATACAAAACCAAAGTATTCAAAAAGGGCGATGTGATAGCTCGCCAGGGTGCTTTGTGTAAGGGTCTTTACATACTAACAAAAGGCTCCGTACAGGCAGAGATGATAAATGAAAACGGTGGGGTTCTGAGCATAGAGAAGATTCTTGCAGTAAGGCCACTTGCCCCCGCTTATATCTTTGCCGAGCCCAATATCTTTCCTGTAGATGTAATCGCGTTGGAAAAATGCGAAATTATCTTGATCCCGAAAGAAGATCTCCTGAAACTGTTTCAGAAGGACGCAAACTTCCTTGAAAAATTCATCCAGTACAACTCCAACCTGATGCAGCTCCTGTCCAACAAGTTGCAGATGCTGACAATCAAGACAATAAAAGGAAAACTCGCATACTATTTTCTGGACATATACATGTATCGCAATCCTGATTCGAAGTCAAACGTATTTTCTGTTGACAAGAACCAGACAGAACTTTCAAAATTCTTCGGAGTTACCAGGCCCTCCCTTGCCAGAGCCTTAGGCGAAATGGTTGACGAAGGGCTTATAGAAATTGACCGGAAGAGGGTGAAAATTCTGGACCTGAAAAGACTCAAGGAGACCAAAGGGTGACGGAAAACCAAGGCTGAAACTAACATTCCATACTACGACGAAAACGTCCCGGCAGAAACAAGCAGAAACAAAAAGAGGGTGGAAAAATAAATTTTCCGCCCTATATTATTCGTAGCTGTCTAAGATTTCTTTTATCTGAGAAGGTTCCAGTCTGCCATACACTTTGTCTCCAATAAGCATTACCGGAGCTAGACCGCATGCGCCAACACAACGGAGGCAATCCAAAGAGAACTTTCCATCCTGTGTAACTCCCCCTACTTTGATATTCAGCTCCTCCTTAAGTTCATCAAGTACCTTTTCTGCTCCACGAACATAGCAGGCAGTTCCCATACAAACGGAGATTGCGTGCTTTCCTTTTGGGGTCATTGTGAAGAAGGAGTAAAAGGTGACAACTCCATAAACCTTGGCAACAGACAGATTCAAATGACCGGCAACCTCCCGTTGAACATCTTCTGGAAGATATCCGAACTCTGTCTGAGTTCTGTGAAGAATTTTAATTAACTCACCCGGGTCGTTGTTATATGAGTTACAAATATCCTCTATTGCTTTTTTATGACAATCCTGTAATTTAAATGTGCTCATTATGAATTAATTTTTATTTTTTTCGAAATATTTAGTGTGCAGAAGATGATGCGATTTTTCGCTCAAAGGGTGTCCCAGAAATTCCTCATAAAGTTTTATTATATAAGGATTTTCATGAGATTTACGAATTGGTTTTCCCGCATCTTCTCTATAAATCGCTTCCATACGAGCTTTAATAATGTTTGAGTCGCCATGGTGAAGAGGTTGTCCCGCACCACCAATGCATCCTCCCGGACAAGCCATAATCTCAATTGCGTGGAAATTGTACATTCCTGCACGGATTCCGTCCAGTAATTTACGGGCATTTCCAAGCGTATGAGCAATTCCAATATTAATAGGAGTTCCGTTGAAATCGATTGTAGCCATCCTTATTCCATCCAAACCACGAAGTTCTTTAAAATCAATTTTAGCAAGTTTCTTGCCGGTGTACAACTCATAGGCAGTACGTACAGCAGCCTCAATAACACCACCAGTTGCTCCGAATATTACAGAAGCACCTGTCGATTCTCCGAGAGGCTGATCGAAATCCTCTTCAGGAAGAGAATCAAAATCGATATTGCCAAACTGTATAAGACTTGCCAACTGACGGGTAGAGATTGAGTAATCTACATCGGGGTTTCCGTTTGTAGCAAATTCCTCTCTCTGACACTCATATTTTTTGGCAAGGCAAGGCATTACAGATACGACAACAAGATCTTCCCTCTTAACGCCTATCTTTTCTGCGTAATAGTTTTTGGCAATTGCTCCGAACATCTGCTGAGGAGAGCGTGCAGTAGACGGAACATCCAGCATATCCTGGTAGTTATTCTCGAAGAAGTTGACCCAGGCGGGACAACACGATGTAAGTATAGGAAGTTTCACACTCTTATCACCTCCCAGGTATTTGGTCAACCTGTCAAGCAGCTCTGTTCCCTCTTCCATAATTGTAAGGTCGGCAGCAAAATCTGTATCGAATACCTTATCGAAACCTAAACGGCGAAGTGCAGCAACCATCTTACCCGTAACAATCGAACCTGCCGGAAGACCAAACTCCTCTCCCAAAGCAACACGGACAGCAGGTGCAGTTTGTACCAGAACTGTTTTGTTTGGATTTGCAATGGCGCGGATAACCTTAGGTGTATCATCGAATGCGGTCAACGCACCTGTGGGGCAAACTGCAACACATTGTCCGCAGAATGTACAAGGTGAGTCAATCAAGTCCTGTTCAAAAGCCGGAGCAACTACCGACATAAAACCACGATTAACAGCACTCAGTGCACCAACTGTCTGAACATCATTACAAACAGTTTCGCACCTGCGGCACATAACACACTTATTCATATCTCTGTTAAGAGCAGGCGAACAGTCCTTTCTGTATGTAGACATCTCTGCATTTTCTACAGCATGAATCTCTCTGATGCCCATTCTTATAGCAAGTGCCTGAAGATCACACCTTCCCGAAGACGGGCAAACCAGACAATCTTTAGGGTGGTCCGATAAAATCAGTTCGAGTACAGTCTTTCTTGCATTCAATGCCCTCATGCTATGAGTATGGACAACCATTCCGTCTGCACACTGAGTAGAACATGAGGGTGCAAGATTCTTGCGTCCCGCAACTTCAACAACGCAAATTCTGCATCCTCCGGGGCGGTTTTCTATGCTCAGGTGCTCTAAGTTCATATAGCAAAGAGTAGGGATATCTATTCCATTATCCTTTGCTGCCTGGTAGATGGTAGCACCTTTACTAACCTCCACCTCTTTGTTATCTATAGTAATTTTTATTTTTTCCATAAAGAATAGATTATTGAACATGAATTGCTGAGAACTTACACTTGTCGTAACAAGCCCCACATCTGATACATTTATCAGTGTCAATTACGTGCGGCTGACGTTTATCACCGGTAATTGCACCTACAGGGCAGCTTCTTGTACAAGCAGTACAGCCGGTACATTTATCAGGAAGAATTGTGTATAGTTTTAAAGCTTTACATCTTCCTGCCGGACATATTCTCTCTCTTACGTGAGCAAGGTATTCGTCGTGAAAATGTTCAATAGTAGAGAGAACCGGATTCGGAGAGGTCTGGCCCAAACCGCACAGAGCTGTATCTTTTATAACTTTGCTTAAGTTTTTAAGATACTCTATATCATCCTCAGTCCCTTTTCCATTGCATATCATCTCAAGTGTTTCGTGCAGCCTCTTGTTACCTATACGGCAAGGGGCACATTTACCGCAGGACTCCCCGACAATAAAATCGAGATAGAACTTGGCAACCGATACCATACAGTCATCCTCGTCCATTACTATCATACCCCCAGAACCCATCATAGAGCCTGCAGCGATAAGATTGTCAAAATCGATAGGAGTGTCAAGGTGTTTTTCGGTAAGACACCCACCGGAAGGTCCGCCAGTCTGAACAGCCTTAAACTTCTTGCCATCCTTTATTCCTCCGCCAATTTCGAAAATAACCTCCCGGAGGGTTGTACCCATAGGAACCTCTATCAGCCCTACATTATTGATTTTCCCGGCTAATGCAAACACCTTTGTACCCTTGGATTTTTCTGTGCCGATACTTGAGAACCACTCTGCACCCTTAAGAAATATTACAGGTACATTGGCAAAGGTTTCAACATTGTTTACGTTTGTAGGTTTTCCAAGGTAACCCCTCTCGGCAGGGAAAGGAGGTTTAACTGTAGGCTCACCTCTGAGCCCCTCCATTGAGTGGATCAAAGCTGTCTCCTCTCCGCAGACAAAAGCACCGGCTCCGTATCTCAATTCAATATCGAACGAAAATGGTGCACCCAAAATATTTTCTCCCAACAAACCATAGGCTCTGGCTTGTCTGGCTGCAACCTTAAGACGTTTAATGGCAAGAGGATATTCAGCCCTGATGTAGACAATCCCTTTTGTAGCACCAATACAATAGCCGCAAATTGCCATCGCTTCAATTACTGAATGAGGGTCCCCTTCCAGAATTGAACGGTCCATGAATGCACCGGGGTCTCCCTCATCTGCATTACAAACAACATATTTCTGATCTGCTTTGTTTTTAGATGCAATCTCCCATTTGAGACCGGTAGGAAATCCTCCGCCGCCACGACCCCTTAGTCCGGATTTTTTCATAAGGTCGATTGCCTCCTGAGGGGTCATCTCAGTCAAAACTTTACCTAAAGCAGCATAGCCGTCACGAGCTATATATTCATCTATATTTTCAGGATCTATAAATCCGCAGTTTCTAAGAGCAATACGGATCTGCTTCTGATAGAAGCCCATATGTTTTGAGTCCTCAATATGTTTTTGAGTCTTCGGGTCTTCGTACAGAAGCCTGGTCACCTTACGACCCTTTAGAATGTGTTCGCTTACAATTTCCGCACAATCTTCAGGTTTAACCTGAGTATAGAATGTATTATCCGGAATAATCTTAACTATGGGACCTTTTTCGCAAAAACCGAAACAGCCGGTAACAACTACCTGGGCGTCATTTTCCAACCCAAGATTTTTTATTTCCCAAACAAGGTTTTCCGCTATCTTTTCACTTTGTGAGGCTCGGCAACCGGTACCTCCACAAACCAACAAATGCATTTTGAACTGTGCCATACTTCCTATTTTTTATCATTAATAGTCTGGTAATTGACAGGAATGATACCATCCAGAAGCTCCCCTTTTACGATGTACTTCTCAATGATTTCTACAGCAACTCTTGAGTCTACATAGCCAAATACAACCGGATCTTTGCCGGGTATTCTGACCTCTACCGTAGGCTCAGCATAACAATAACCCATACATCCTCCCTGTGTAACAACAGCAGGGATGTTGTCTTTCTCTATCTTCTCGATGAGAGTGTTCATAACCGCTCTGGCACCTGAAGCTATGCCACAGGTTGCCATTGCTACACGGATCTGAACCAAAGACTCCGGCGAATTGCTCTTTTCACGGATATTCATTCCGTGTTCCAGATTCTCTTTCATCTTGCGCAAATCGTCAAGTGATTTGATTTTATTCATAAATAATTAGTTATTTGGTTTTAAATTATTCGAATTTTCGATAAAAATATGGAATTTTGAAGGATTTACAAAAAAATAATTAAGCATTTTATTAACATTTGTAATCTATCTGTTAGGGATAAGGCTATTAAACAGTTTGGGTAACCCAGTAACCGATCGCTCTCTTATATAGTTTACCTTTCTGCTATTTACCTCTACAGCAGATGGATCCACAACATATATATCGGCATTTGCAGGTGCACTGTATATCAAAGAGGCAGCAGGATAAACTGCAAGTGATGTTCCTACAACAACGACAATCTCTGCAGTTGAGATGATCTCTACAGCCCTTTCAATCTCCGGTACAGGTTCACCAAAAAAGACAATATGGGGTCTCAGTTGCCCCCCCCTCGGACAAAGATCGCCAACGTGCATATCTCCTGTAATCTCTTTGATATATGAGGGATCCTTCATACTTCTGCATTTAAGGAGTTCTCCGTGAAGGTGCAATACTCTTGTGCTTCCTCCTCTTTCGTGCAGATTATCAACATTTTGAGTAATAACATCTACATCATAATAATCTTCAAGCTCTGCTATTGCCAAATGTCCTGCATTAGGTTCAATATTCGAAAGTTGTCTTCTGCGCTCGTTGTAAAATTCCAACACAAGTTCAGGGTTTCTCTCGAGTGCTTCAGGTGTACAGACATCTTCCACCCTGTGTTTTGCCCAAAGCCCGTTGGAGTCTCTGAAAGTTTCAACGCCACTGTCGGCACTGACACCCGCTCCGGAAAGAACCACCAAATGTTTTTTTATCATTGCTTTAAGTCTTTAATATTTTCATTAATCATCTCCGTGAGTGTGCGGATTATTGAAGCATCATTAAGTGGTAAACCCTCAAGGGCTTCCTTTACCTTAACAGTATCAAAAACATAATCCGATCCGTTAACTTCATACCTCAGCACAAACTCCACATCCGGGTTTGAAGATACCATCAGCATAAAGGCATTCGCCACATTACCCAAAGGAGGTCTGTCAATATTGCTGTACTGAAAGCCGGCATAGACCATAGTCCCCTTTCCGGGTTCAGATTCTACCTTAATCTCCCCCCCGCTCTGCCGGGCCGATTGTTTTAAAAGTGGGATACCGAGTCCAACCTTGCGGGTTGTTCTTGAAGTAAAAAAGGGGTCGCTTAACTTCGAGACCTCCTCCTCAGACATCCCTTTTCCATTATCCTCTACAGTAATTATCAGCCTGTCTCCAAGAATATCCTCAATTATTGTAAGTTTAATCAATTTTGCACCGGCACTCAGAGAGTTCTGAAAAATATCCAGTATATGCATTGAGAGATCGTTCATGCTTTTATAATTTTAGAATTCAGAGCCTCTTTGATTGCAGAAAATGAAGGAGTTTCAATATTAAATTCTGAATAGGTGCCTCCGAAATCTTCCCGGATATGTGCATCGGAAGATTTTATAAAGTTAAACCTCTTCAGGTAGTTGTTTTGCGAAATGAACTCTTTCAAATCTGTTTTTCCGGAAATCTCAATGGCATCAACTTGTAATCCCGGCGGGAAAAACCCCAGCTGACTCAGAAGCGAATTCTGCCGTTTGTCTATATGTGCCGGAATAAATATACCTCCGAGAGAGTGTACAAACTGCTCCACCTGTTCGATTGTCTGGTTGATTGCGTTTATCAGTAGATATCTCTCCTCCTCCAGAACCTCCTCATTTTCGTTAACAACAAGCTGATATCCGAAAAAATCTACATTATTGGGTATCTTTGGCAGATGTTCGCAGAGATAGCTTTGTAATTTTTTCAGTTTTTCCTCATCCTCTACAAATGCAAGAACATGTACCTCCTCTTTTGTGGTAATCTCTGCTCCACATAGGACAAACACCCCTTCTCTTTCACCTATCCGTTTGGTTTCCAGACACTGCAGAGTAGAATTATGGTCTGTAATACCGACAATACCCAAACCACACTCCTTGGCCCTTTTTATAATAAAGGCCGGAGTCATTTCGGTATCGCCGCAAGGAGATAGTACGGTGTGTATGTGAAGGTCGGCTTTAATCATTTTAACATATTGAATAGTTCTCCCGAAAGTTCAAAAGCCTCCAGGTTACTACCCAATACCGGAATTCCCTCAGAGACGGATGCTTCTAAAGTATCGGCCTCCGGTTCAAATCCTTTAACAAGAATAACAGCAGCAAGGTCTTTTAACGTAGCGACTGCCATAATGTTTTTGTGGGTCTGGAGGGTGATCCATACCTGGCCCTCTTTTGCATGGCCCATAACATCCGAGAGAAGATCAGATACATAGCCGCCCTTGACCTCTCTTTCCAGCCCTTGTGGAGCAGAAAATAACTTCAAATTCAATTTTTCGGCAACCTCTTTGACTAACATAATATCAGGTAATAATTAGATTTTCTTTACAAAACGGTCCTTGCCCCAGATGCCTTCCATAATAGCTATGGCCTCTTCCAACGATATCTCACCCCTCTTTTCATAAAGTGTCCTCAGGAAGATACAGGAGCTGATATCTGCCTGACCCTTAACAATATCATCTGCAAGTGCCTCACAACTTGGAGCTCCGCAGGCACCGCAATCGATTCCCGGAAAGAGTCTGCGCAATTCTCTGGCACCCTCCATTTTCTTTAAAGCCACTTCAATGTCCCTATCGTATTTAACCATCGAGCGTGGTTCAATTTTATCCATATGTATCACAGCAGAGCAGTCTCTTTTGTAATCCTCTATAAGTTTATGTTTATCCGGAATTCCCTTCGCATAATTCCGCATACTGTCGGCTATCAGGAATCTGTTTCTATGCGATAAAATTCCACCGGCACAGGATTCATCACAAGCTCTAAGTTCCAAAAAATCTACATCTTCAATCTTTTCGTTTTCCAACATTTCAAGAAAATCGATAACATTGGCCATACCATCTATTGCCAATGTTCTACCCTCAATATGACATGACTCGCCTCCGGTTGTAGGGAAAAGGACACCTTTTGAAGAGAGCTCACTATTTATTTCTATCGTTTTTGTAATAGGAAGTTTCTGTTTATAAGCCAGATAAACTTTATTATAGAAAAAATCCATATTTATAACTCCGTTAATGGGAGAGATATACCCTCCAACAGGTGATTTGACCGAAGCTATTTTTCCAATACAAGGAGTCAGATAGAATATTCCCAGGTCGCTATCCGGAATTCCATTCCTGGCAAACTTTTTCTTATAATATTGAGCAGTTATCTCAATTGGCGGCAGAAGTTGCATAATATGGTCCACGAGTGACGGGAATCTAACCTGAATAAGACGGACCACCGATGGGCAAAATGAAGAAATTGCAGGTTTATTTGACCTTTTAACCCACGCATTCTCCTCATCTATAAGAGAATCTACGCTCTGTTCAACTGCGCACACCTCAGTAAAACCCAACTCTCCAATAATCGCGTAAATACTCTCTTTAGGAACATTTTTATGAAACTGGGCAAAGAAAACTGATGGAACAAGCAACACTCTGTATTTGTAATTGAATATCTGCCTGAAGTCATCATCCATGACTCTGATGGCCCTGTTGGGGCAGACCCTGTAACATTCACCGCAATCTATGCACCAGTCAACGTGAATCCGGGCCTTGCCTCCGGATACTCTCAGCGCCTCGGTTGGGCATACTTTCATACAATGAGAACACCCTATGCAGATATTGCTCATTATCTCCAATGCTCTGTTGTATGTTGCCTGGCCCATCCTATCAGTCAGTTAAAATTTTATCTCAATATTTAGTGTGGTTCCTTTTCCAATAACCGTCTCTATTGAAAAGTTATCTGCATTATCACTAATGTTCGGGAGCCCCATTCCTGCACCAAAACCCATCTCTCTTACCTCCTTTGAAGCTGTAGAGTAACCTCTTGTCATAGCCCTATCTACATCTTCAATACCAGGCCCCTCGTCCACCAACTTTAGCTTTATACCGCTCCTGCTTATATCTGCAAAGATAATACCCCTGTATGCGTGAGCGACAATATTCACCTCCGCCTCATAGAGGGCCACAACAACCCTCTTAATAACCGTTGCATCTACATTCAGTTGTTTAAGAGTTTTCTTTATCTGCGAAGAGGCATAACCTGCCTGGGTAAAATCCCCACCCTCCACATTATACTCCAGATGCATACTAATAAACAGGTTTTAGTCCTGCAGAATAGAGAATGCCGGAACACTTAAAAAGTGTGAAAGGACTTCTGATTATAAGAATACGGCTCTCTTCTGCAAGCTCTTTCATCTCCTGAGTTACCTCCTTATTTCTGCATATAAGTATATAGGGTGCATCCGACATCTCTGCTGTTCTTATAGACTGAACATTGGCCAAACCTGTTATAAGGATAAAGTTATTGACCTTTAATGTAAGAACATCACTCATCAGATCTGAGGCAAATGCAAATTCAACACTTTCCTTAATCCTGGACTCTCCGCAAATTACCATCCCGTCAACCAATGTACAGAGGTCTCCGATTTTCATAATAACTTTTAATTAAATATTCTTTATATAGCAGCGTCTTGTCATATAGGGAAAGTTTTCATACCTGTCCCAAACCTTGTGGATCAGATTATTTTCGGCTTGTGGATTTGAGATCGCAAATTTAATATCACGCTCCTTAAAAATGGTTGCCAGATGAGTGTGAATAATAGAAGATATTCCCTTGTTCTGCCACTCGGGAGCTGCACCAAGCATCATCAAATCGATAGTATCATATTTCCGGACCCCCCTCATAATGTGATACCATCCGAATGGAAAAAGCTTTCCTTTTGCCTTTTTTAACGCTTCGGAAAGACTTGGGAAGCAAATTCCGAATGCCGCAATATTCTCCTTATCATCGAGCAATATGTTTGTAAGCTCAGGCCTAAGCTTCGGAAAATAATTTTTTCCTATAGCCTTAACTTCATTTGGTGTTATAGGAGAGAAGTTGTCAATATTCCTGAAACTTTGATTATAGCTCTTAAAAAATCTATCTACCAAAGAGTCGATATCTTTTACTTCTTTTAAGTCAAGGATTTTAAGATTGTGCTTTTCAAGAAGTAATTCGTTAATTTTTCTAAGCTTATCCGGCACTCCCACATTGGCGTAAAGCTTTATCTGCAACCAGTCCATCTGTTTTTTGTATCCGAGTTTGTCCATAATCTCAGGATAGTAGGAGTAGTTATAGAGACAATTAGAAGGAGGTGTATTTTCGAAGCCTTTAACGAGCATTCCCTGACGGTTCCAGGTGTTGTAACCCAGAGGTCCGTGAATCTCAGCCATTCCCTCCTCTTTTCCCCACTGAATAACTTTATCCAGAAGAGCACCAGCCACATCGACATCGTTAATAAAATCGAACCACCCGAACCTCACCCTCTTGCAACCGTGAAACTCATTTGCACCAGGGTTCAAAATTCCCGCAATCCTTCCAACAATCTTATTGTCTTTTGAATATGCAAGCCACATCTTTATTTTGCAATATTCCAGAGAGGGACTTTTGGTAAGGGTGTTGAACTCTTCAAAATCCAGAGCCGGAACATACTGTTTGTTACCTTTATATAACTTGTGAGAGAACCTTATGAATTTTTTTATGTCGTGAGGGGTCTTTACCTCTCTTAGATCTGCTTGCATTTATAAACAGTTTGTGAGTTTAGATTTTGCAAATGTAGTGATTTTTTTTACTTTTAAAGCAGCTAACTCACAAAATGCTGTATCACGACCTGGGCACAAATCGATCCAAAAACGGCAGGAAGATAAGAGATTGTACCGACAATAGACTTCTTGTTCTGTTCTTCGACAGCAATTATTGCATCTCCATCTGGAAGTTCTTCTGAAAACACAACCTTAAACCCATTCTTGACACCCTCTTTTCTTAGTCTTTTTCTCAATATATAGGCAAGCGGACAGTTAAAAGATTTTGAGATATCGGCTATTTTGATTTTTGTGGCATCCAGCTTTGCTCCTGCTCCCATAGAGCTCACAATAGGGATTTGAGAAGAGAGAGCATATTTTATAAGGGAGACTTTTGGAGAGAGGGTATCTATTGCATCCACAATATAGTCCAACGGTCTCCCGGAGAGAAGATTTGAGACATTATTTTCATTTAAAAATTCATTAAGGATTTTCAGCTCAATACGGGGGTTAATATCCTTCAACCTTTTTGCCATTACATCTGTCTTTGCCATCCCTATTGTACTGTCCAGAGCCAGTAACTGACGATTTTTGTTGGAAAGGTTTATTATATCGGAATCTAAAATAACCATGCTGCCGACTCCTGCCCGCGCGAGCATCTCTGCAGCATAGGCACCCACCCCCCCTAAACCAACAATAGCAACTCTTTTGGATATGAGCAGCTCCATAACCTCTTTTCCAAGAAGTAATTCACTTCTTACAAGCCAATTCTCCATTTTTTACTAACTCCCTTTTTCCAATGTTTTTGCCTCTTCCCAGTACTTGTCCATCTGCTCCAGAGTCATCTCCTTAAGAGATATTCCCTGTTTGATAGTTCTCTTTTCCAAGTGGTTAAACCTTCTTATAAATTTACGGTTTGTCATTTCTAAAGCTGTGTCCGGATTAATTTTATAGAGTCTGGCAGCATTAATCAAAGAAAACAGCAGATCACCGAACTCCTCCTCCGCTCTTTTACTTGCAATTGTCTCCTTGACCTTCTCACCGTCGAAGGTTTCATTTTTCATCTCACTTTCGAATTCCGAAATCTCCTCTTTTACCTTGTCCCAAACCTGTTCCCTCTCTTCCCAGTCGAAACCGACAGCCCTTGCCTTATCTTGAATTCTATACGCTTTTACCAAAGCAGGCAATGATTTTGGAACTCCGGACAAAAGAGATTTGTTTCCATGCTTCTCTTTGCTCTTAAGGCTCTCCCAGTTTTCAATAACATCCCTGGTCCCGTTCACCTGAGTAGTAGCAAAGACGTGAGGATGACGGTATACCAACTTATCTGAAATCCGCTCCATAACATCTGTTATATTAAATGTACCTTTCTCGGAGCCGATCTTCGCGTAAAAGACTATGTGTAACAAAATGTCGCCAAGCTCTTTGCTAATGTTAAAATCGTCGCCATCCATTATTGAATCACTTAACTCGTATGTCTCCTCAATTGTAAGACTCCTTAGTGATTCCATTGTCTGCTCCCTGTCCCAGGGACATTTTTCGCGGAGCTCATCCATAATATCCAAAAGCCTCACAAAGGCTTTAATCTCTTTTTCTCTACCCATTGTTAAATTTTATTCTTATTTCCGAAGCCATACTCAAGTTTTCAAGCGTGGCAATATTTCCTTGATTAACCGCTAATTCCAGCAAACCCAACGAATTAAAAAGAGCGAGGATCTCTCCCTGGGAGTGTTGAGAGTAGCTGTGTGATATCCCGCTTATTTTAGTATAGGGACCTTGGACAAAGATTGTAAAGTCTCTCCCTTGGTGAAGCTTGTCAAAAAGTCCCTTTTCGATATTTGTGACCGCATTGCCAAAAGAGTCAATATAGACTACCCGTCCGGTGATCGAGTTTTCATTGTAAACAATCTTGGGAGCGATCTCCTTTTTAATATCTGTCGCAAATGTATTTACCTGAAAACTATTGTTGATAACGGATTCTACACCTCTCACAAAAAGATCGAGAGAAGAGAAGTTCGAGTAGTTACCATCAAATTCAATTGCAAATGCTATTGAAGGCAACGAATCGAACAGTAACGAAAATCTTCCGTCATTTACCCCCACAAAGTAATGATTACCGGCATAGACTACAATCATGGGAGAATCGGGAGTGGGTTCGCTCATTACACATAACAGGTGAATAGTCCCTTTTGGGAAATAGTTGTAGCAGTTTTTTAGTATGAAGATCTCTTGAAGGACATCAAAAGTAGGAATGGAATTTGTTATCTCAATCAACTCAATATCTTTGGAAGCCGATATCAATTTGCCCTTTAGAGCACCTAAATAGTAATCACCCTTACTCCAATCACTTGTTATAGTAACAATAGTCATCTACAGGCCATAATATTGTGCAAAGATAGAAAAATTTCATACATTTGCCGATCATTTTCGGATAGGGATTTATTTAAAAAATTACTAAATATTAACAATTTATCATGCACACTAATTTAAAATTTATCAGCGCCGATGATGCGGTTAAGGTTGTAAAATCCGGAGACCATATTCACTTTAGCAGCGTAGCCAGTGCCCCCCAAATTTTAATAGATGCTCTTGTTCGCAGAGGCGATGCCGGTGAGTTAAGGGATGTCCGTATTCACCATCTTCACACAGAGGGTGCAGCCCCATACACAGATGCAAAATATGAAGGGATATTTTTTCACCAGGCATTTTTTGTGGGAGGCAATGTCCGCAAAAGTGTGCAAGCCGGTTATTCGGATTACATTCCTGTTTTTTTGAGTGAGACACAAAGGTTATACAGAAGTGGCGTCCTCCCTTGTAATGTTGCTATGATCCAGGTTTCCACTCCGGACAAACACGGCTTTGTCTCGTTGGGAACATCTGTAGATGCGACATTGGCTGCGATTGAGTGTGCAGATAATGTTATAGCCGTTGTAAACAAGAATGTACCGAGAGCATGGGGTGATGCAATAATTCCTCTTAGTATGATAGACTATTTTGTAGAGGCCGATTCACTCCTGGAACCTGCTCACTTTACCGAACCAACAGAAATAGAGGCAGCAATTGGTAAAAATTGTGCAGATCTTATAGAAGACGGAGCCTGCCTCCAGATGGGTATAGGTGCAATTCCGAATGCTGTTCTTGCTCAGTTGGGTAATCACAAAAACCTGGGTATCCACACCGAGATGTTTGCAGACGGAGTTCTTTCATTAGTAGAGAAGGGAGTAATTAACGGTGCAAATAAAGTTATAGACAAAGGTAAAATGATATCCACTTTCCTTATGGGTTCACAAACCTGCTACGATTTTATTGACGATAACCCTATGGTTTTGATGATGGATGTCGGATACACAAACGACCCTTTCATCATTGCAAAAAACCCTAAGGTTACTGCAATCAACTCTGCACTCCAGATAGATATAACCGGACAAGTCTGTGCAGATTCAATAGGTACGACATTTTATTCTGGTGTAGGCGGTCAGATTGATTTTATTTACGGTGCTTCCCTATCTCAGGGCGGTAAGGCAATTATTGCAATGCCATCGGTAACAAACAAAGGAGTCAGCAAAATCGCTCCGGTACTTAGTCCCGGAGCAGGTGTGGTAACCACCCGTAACCACATCCACTGGTTTGTCACAGAGCACGGAGCCGTTAACCTTTATGGAAAATCTCTTCAGGAGAGAGCAAAACTGATAATCAGCGTAGCCCATCCCGATCATCGTGAAACTCTTGACAGAGCAGCATTTGAAAGATTCGGGCCTCACTTCCACTTTGTTGTTGACTAGACTTTGCCAAAGTTATTGGCAAAAGGTGTTTTTAGTCCGTATCGTCGTCATTATCTGTCACAACCTCAACATAGAAAAAGAGAGGTTGGTAAATACCAAAGGCCATCTGAGTACTTCCGTACCCCCAGCCGGAATGGAAGAAAGTGACAGCCTTTCCTCCGTGTTTCATATTCAGTAATGTTTTAGCCATACCGTTGATAACAGTTCCATCATTGTTATCAGGATCCTGAAGTGTCTGCTCCAATGCTACATAACTTTTGGAAGCATCGTAAATTTTATATTTTCTTGCAGTATCCTCGATATTTGTGTCGAATACAAAGCCATCCAATAATTTGCCCACATACCAGTAAGAGATAACGTCACCGACAGCAAGAGTATCTCCTATTCCTTCACTAAGCGACTTGAAGTAATAGCCATTACTTAACGAGTCTACGTCTCCGTAATATTTTGCACTGTATGCTTCCAGAGAATCAATTTGAAACTGGCTTACATCATCGACAATCTTCAGAATTTCAATATCATATATAGTTGTAGAACTATTCAATTTTGTACTTCCTGAATAGTTATAATCAGAGAGCCATGAAGGAACAATCAGCCTTGTCTTTGAACCCTCTTTCATATTAAGTAAACCCTCCTCAAGACCCCGGATCATTGAATAGTTTCCCATCACAAAAAGCCTAGGTCCGTAGTAAGTGGTATCTGAATAGCCCCCTAAGGTTTTCGCCAGATTATCGTAAGTGGTGGATAAATAGTTGTGTTTAAGATCCAATGTAGAGTATCTTACGAATATTCCGCTGTTTGCTGTTACAGGTGCGCCGGTGCCTTCTACTTCTTTAATAATATAAAGGCCGGAAGATGTAGGCTGAATACTGTTATCATAAACAACTTTAATATGCGCATCCAAAATCCTTTTTTCTATCGAATCCGAATTCTCAGTCTCCTCTTTGGCACAAGAGACCAGAACAACCAATGAGATTAAAAACAGCGGGCAGAATCTTAATAATTTATTCATCAAATATACTTTTCTCGACTATGTTACAAAAATCGTACAAAATTAGTAAAATTTAATTCTTTTTTATCTCCTTTATCCAAACCTCATAAATAAGAGGAGACATTTTTGGAACCAAACCGATATCTTTATTATTAAAACCAAGGTCTGTGGGAAAAACTATATAGGAATGTTCTCCACTCTTTACGCCCAGCAAACCGCGATCCAAACCATTGATGAGCATACCCTTTCCCACAACACCCTTTCCGTAATCAAACCCTCTGTTGTAAATATTTATTCCGGCAGCCTCTGCAATTGAATCAACATTTGTATCAAACATACTACCCAATCCCGATTGAAAAATATATCCTGCAAAGTCAAAAAAAATAGAATCTCCAACCATTAGAGAGTCACCGCTCCCCTCGCTTATTACCAATCTGGTGGATCCTCTGTTTACAACAATTCTTTTTCCGGCAGTTACCGCATTTTGTACATAAGTATCAATATCCTTTATCTGCTGGGCAATTTGCACCTGTCGGTCCTCTTTTGTGCAACAAGAGAGGAGAGCTATAAATATCACTAATTTAAAGTATCTCATAATTTAATGCTCTTTTTCAGACTCATTTTAAAATATTCGGGCACCTTGTCAATAGAAATAAAAAGTTTGCCTCCGGCAGCTCTTTCGTGTCCTCCTCCATTGAAAAATCTCCTTGCCAGCCTATTGACCGAGAAATCGTCAATCGAGCGCAGGGAGACTCTTATACTCTCTTCGCTCTCAGTAAAAAGAGCAGAAATAGTTACACCTCTGATATTTAGCGGCATATTTACAAATCCCTCTGAATCACCTTCATTGAATTCAAATTCTCTCTGTTCTTCTTTTGTAAGGATAATGTAACCCGCCCCGTATTCCCAAAGAATCACCATTTTTTTTTGAAGCAAATAACCCAAAAGGCGCATCCTGGACTCGGTAAACCCCCCAAAAACATAATGTTGCAACTTCTCTTTGTCCACTCCAAGCGAGAGAAGGCCGGAAGCCATCCTGAAGGTGCTGCTGAGCACGGAATTCGAAAAATTGTTTGTATCTGTCATCAAACCTACATAAAGCGAATCTGCGGTAGCAGAGGTTAAGTTTGCCGGTTGCCCGGAATTTATCCAGTTTTCAATTGAGATTAAAAGCCAGTATAGAAGTTCGCAGGTAGAAGAGATCTCGGTTGTAGAGATTACAAGGTCAAACGGAGCATCCTCAGGAGAGGGGTGGTGGTCAATAAGTATTTTTTTTGCCTTCGATTCCCTGATACCCTTCTCAAGCTCGTCAACTCTTTTTAACTGGTTAAAATCAAGCGCAATAATGAGATCACAGTCCAATAGATATTCATCAACAGTAGCATTGTCATTTTTATAGATAACTATACTTTTATCCGGATCAAGGAAACTTAGGTATTCCGGATAATTATTTGGAATCGTTATAAGAGATTCCTTGTTTTTAGATAGGAGAAAGTGCATCATAGCTGTCACTGATCCCATAGCGTCTCCATCCGGATTTGTATGAGTGACTATTAAAATCTTCCTGCTGGAAGATATAATTGTACATAGTTTCTCAATAAGTTCTTTTTTTAAATAATCTGTCATAGCGAAATAATTGGTACAAAAATAGGAAAATATATTGCGGGGTCTAAATATTTATTATACTTTTGCAAAAAGCAACGTTGTAATTATGCCGATTATTGTCAATAAGCAGCTGGAGCTGGAAAAGACAAAAGAATATAGATTATCCATTCAGTCTGACTCGAATGGATTTTCTTTTTCTGTCGTTAATGATTACGTTAACAAATTGCATTTTCTGTATCAGTCAGACTTCTCCTGCGAGAATGGGCATTACGATCTTTTTTTAAAAAACACCCGCCAGCTTATTAACTCATTTCCACTGCTATCCTCAAAATTCAGAGCAGTAAATATTATTTACGATACCTGTAAATACACCCTTATTCCCAAACAACTTTACAAACCGGAAGAAGCACTGCATCATCTGAGTAAACTTTATAAACTGGACGAACTGGATGAAATCGACATTGCCGAAGTTACTAATGAACAGATAGTTATCCTGTTTGCCACTAATAGCACATTTCTCAATTTCATAAAAGAGGCACAACCAGAATTCAAGATTTTCCCATCAATTTACCCGATGATATCTCAGATATCAAACTTCAAGGACTACAACAAGATTTGCATCCATTATCAAAAGGGTCAAGTACATATTGTTGCATCCGAAGGTCCGAGGCTGGTTTTTTGCAACTCTTTCCCTGCAATGCAATTTAATACTGCTCTCTACTTTTTGTTTTTGACTCTGAAACAGGTTCAGTTCAATCCTGAACTCACTACTGTATTTGTCAGCGGCAATCTTAAAGATTTTGAAATAACGGATATTTCAAAATACTTTTCAAAGGTTAAATATTTCAGAAATGCCGATATTCCATTGGGTTCTCCCGATAATGAGCTTAAATATTCCTGTTTAACCTTCGATCTTTAATATTTATGAGAATAATCGGCGGAGATCTGAGAGGGAAGCCAATATCTCCCCCTGTAAACTACAAGGCAAGACCAACAACAGATTTTGCAAAGGAGGGGCTTTTTAACACACTTGCAAACCAATTCGACTTCTCGGAAATTTCCGTACTGGATCTATTTTCCGGTACAGGCAGTATCTCCTTTGAATTTGCTTCCAGAGGATGCAGTTCAATTACAGCTGTGGAGATGAATCCTTTGCATTCATCATTCATCAAAAACACAGCTGCAAAATTCAGTTTGATTAAAGAGATCCAAGTTGTAAGGCACAATGTTTTCGATTTTCTGGGCATTTGCAACTATCAATACGATATTGTGTTCGCAGACCCCCCTTATGATATTGCAGGTTTCGGAAATATCCCCGAAAAAATTCTCTCCAGTCCTATTCTTAAAGACGGAGGAATACTGGTTTTCGAGCATCCTGCAGCTTTTAGTTTTTATTCAAATCCGCTCTTCTTAAAAGAAAAAAAATATGGCAATGTCCACTTCTCCTTTTTCTCAAAAAAACAGTAGTAAACACAGCAAAAATTTTGATAATATTAAAATCATCCCTATCTTTGTTGCTCCTAAAAAGGAAAAAGGTTTGGTAGTTCAGTTGGTTAGAATACATGCCTGTCACGCATGGGGTCGCGGGTTCGAGTCCCGTCCAGACCGCAAACAAAAAAGCTAAATATCTGTAAAAAAGATATTTAGCTTTTTTGTTTTACCTAATATTTGGTCATATTCCCCACATATTCCCCACATATTAATAAACTCATTAAAAAAAGCTCTCATTCGGAGAGCCTAAGTAAACATAAAATATCTATTCCCGGACAGATAATCTCTGCAATTAGTCCCGGGTTCATACATCAGGGAGATACTAATGTCATGTAATAATATTGTTACAGGTATTGATTATCAATAGGTTAAAAGCTTTTCTACCCCTCCCCCTCCCCAAAATAGAACAGGGTACTTCATTATATATCTGTCTGTAAAATATAGTTATATAGCTATTTACCTAAAAAATCATTATTTCTCTTTAGCTTGTTGTTGCCTCAGATTAATAAGAGTAATTAAAATATTCGCGAATATATGAGTTACTCCGAGCCGCATTTAATTTTTTTTATAAACTATACATTCCAAAATATCATCATAAGCAAAATTAACATCTTTTCTGATTTTTGGATTTGCAATTGAGCTTGAATCATGTATAACTAGTTTGCTATTTTGATCTACGCACAGTGTTCGAGAATGATTATCAATAATTTCTATATCTCTGGTCAACACATTTGCTAACGCCTCGTTATTTTTCAATAAATTAACTAGATCCGAATATTGGGAAGATGTCAATTTTTCGAGAGAATAAATCTGAGCAGTAAACAAACTCCTATTATGTATAAATAAATGATTCGTTGAATTATTATGTAAACAATTTGTCATTTCATAGCCGCGCCAGTTCTTAATGTTTTGGCAATATTCATTTAAGTGTTCACCACAATACTGTTCCGACTGAGTGCTGGTTTCAAAAGGTATTTTGAAAATATTGCAATACTCATCAAAGACATCAGTAATATTTACATTGTTATCAAAGTAATTAGCTACAATTGCATAACTTGCCATTACACATGAACCGAACTTTTGTTCAAATTGTTGATTTAATCTTGCTATATCGATCATAACCTCTTTTTTAGAATATTGAATATAAATAGCTCATCTCAAAATATTTGTGAAATTTATTTTGTTCAATTTAAAACAAAAAAAACTACAATCCGTAAATTACACTATCACCAGTGATGATCTACAAAATAATTTTCCCCTTTGTATGTGAATCCCCATCCACCCTTTATTCCCAGATTGGTACCCCGTTACCTATTTCTCCGTAAATTTACAAATTAAAAAACATTATTGATTAATAGGATTAATGTAATATTTAATTAGGTGATTCTAAAATATATCCAAATAAAATAGTAGAGGAATAAGACCAATAAAGATATATAGATCCTCTCCCAACAGAAGTTGTACCTTCGGCTTTAAATTCTAAATAGCGCCAAATGAGTGCCTCACTTCTGGTTATATCGTTTTGATCCCAGTATGCTATTTGAGTACTATTATCTGGGGTATGCCATATTTTGCCTTCTGGCAGAGTTGTGTTTAATATCTTATTTAGATTTCCTCTTTCAGTATAATATAAATAAAGAGCTGATCGCAGATCCGTATGCTCATCCACATACCACCAAGTCTTAGTATATGCTCCAGCATATAGTTTACCATTATTAAAGTAATATGTGAAATGAGTATTAGTGCTTTTTTCATAAGTCAAAGTAGTCTTTACCCCATCCCTATTAGTAACTGTGGGTATACCAATAAGGCCAGAATGTAGTTCATAACCATTGTCTGATTCCGCTGTTTTTATTGTTTCTTCGTTATCTCCCCATACCCCATACTGGAAGTTGGAATCATTTGAAATGAATTTCTTCTCAAATGTGCTTCTATCATACTCTCCCCTTGTTATTGTAAGCTGAACCGTATATTCTCCTGTTTTTGATGGATTAGTTTTTACTTTTTTAAAATCCAAACCAGAAAATGCAGTACCTACTTGGAGTCCATTATAAAAAAGTTTCCATTCGTAGTAAATATTCCCAGTGGAATCTGATAATACTGCATTCAAAATAACACGTTGTCCAATTATTATTTTAGATGAGCTTAATTTAATGTCAATTATCTCAAACTTTTTTACTGTAGTAAAACTTATTTCATTTCCGTATGCTGTTCCAACACTATTAGTTGCATAAGCACGAACATAATATATACCTCCCGGTGTTAATCCAGTAATAGAGCTTATAAAGCTACCTACTCCTGAAGCATCTGAAGTTTTATCACTATCTATTGTAGGATATTGATTTGTACTCCAACATACCCCATGGGATGTTACTGGGGCTCCACCATCATTTGTGATTGTTCCACCACTTGTAGCCGTTGTGGATGTAATATTAGTTGCTGCTGTGGTGCTAAGGGTAGGAATAACCTTGAGGGGTTCTTTCTTACAGCTAACGGTAACTATCAACAGAAGAGATGAAATGACTACTGCGGATATGGAAAGATTGGTTTTCATTGCAAATTTAGTTTTTTTTTATTCCAACTCTTTCAGTAGATTCTTTACTATTTCCATTTGTCTGATAATTATCTTTTCTCTTTCTTCTTTCTCCCATGGTGAAGAGATATATTTTATTTTTTCAAACCGTTTTTGCAGGTTGTACTCTGCTCTTAGCAACCACTCTTTTGCTTTTGCTTTATTGCCTACATATTTCTCTTCGTTTGACTGTTCTATGTAATCAGTAGAGGAGAATTCTTTTTTTAATTCATTTTTTATAGCAGAAACATTTGATGCCATTACAAAGAATACGACTAGGGTTACAAGCTGAATGATTGCCGCTATTACTAAAATTACATTAATTTCTTCCATAATAATTATTTTTACTTTAAACTATCCGACAAAATATACAATACCAGCGATTACACCTATTACGACAGTTATAATATATAAAATTGCAACTCCATAAAGTACTTTAATTGTTTTCATTATCATTTCCCAATCATCCCCATATGGATTTAGTGCAGAATAGAGTACTTTCATTGTCTTCATCTTTTGAGTTTCTCTATATTGTTTAATGATATTTCCATACTTTTCATTGTATTGTGTTAAAAAAGTGTTGTAATCCATTTCCTTTGATTCTTCAAAGAATGCTTCGATTGAATCTTGTTCTTCTTTTGTTGAGGTATCTCTAGTATCCTTTCCATTTTCCAAAGCTGATAATAGTTCAACTTTATCTTTATAATAAAATTTACTTGCTTTCATATTCAGTTATTTAATTGGTTGCCTTAGATTTATTTATACATTATTTTTGTCGGACAGTAGTGAAATTATATGATATAAATATAAAACCTAATTGACCCAATAAAAATAATACAAGACCATATCCAGCTACGGATGAAGAGCCTAATACACCTGAAATTTTTTCATTAACAGAAGAAATGTCGATACCTACCATTATTCCTAATATAACATTCACTATTCCAGAAATATATGAGTACTTGTTCTCTTTGAATGTTAATACACTTCCAAAAAAACATACAAAAAGAGCCGTTACACCTTCTGGCCAAGATATACCAGTTTCATGAATTTTTGGAAATTCAATTCCCATGTCAAATTTAATACTGGAATGATCTAAAGTTGTTGTTACCCATGGCAGGAAAACACAGATAATTGAAAATAAGGATATAGCAAGAGCTATATATTTTAAATCGTATTTTTTCATGTTAATCTTTATCTTTTAAAAATTTTGTTACATCTTGCTCTGTAATTTCTTGAACATTATCGAGTGTAAAAATGCAAATTATATCCTCTGTAAAAGTTTTAAACCATACTTGAAATATATCGCTATCATTATCATGGTTCATTAAAGTATAAAACATTTCTTTTTCATAATCTTGAAGTTTCTATTATTAACATTCTTCCAAAGGCAGTTGGACAATAAATTGTAAATTTTGCACTACCTATTGTACCAGACCCCTATTAATTGGACTTAAAACTTGAAATGGTTTCGTAACTTTCTTCTTCAAAAGAATAGTCCGGTAAACAAAAATAAGGTTTTATTT
>Ga0172381_10001131_pt1 | contig 32502 bp, 22 predicted proteins | sample Leawel6488metaG_FD_119754 | JGI IMG/M metagenome (GOLD analysis project Ga0172381, IMG submission 119754) | Leachate microbial communities from a municipal landfill in Southern Ontario, Canada - Leachate well 64-88 metaG | ecosystem: Engineered > Solid waste > Landfill > Unclassified | place... | reverse complement strand
TTTATTAACTTTTCCATTAAACAAGGCTTCTTTAATTTCTTGGGAAGTCATAAATCTGACCTCTTTTAAACTCAAGCCGCCGCGTCGAGCGATTTCCTCTAAAATAAAGGTAGTTTTATAAAGCGCAAAGAGCTGGGCATAACGACGATAAACTTTCGTCACCATAAAATCTCCCCAAGCGGAAAAGAACCGCGTGGTCTTTAGCGGTAAGTTCATCTTTTTAATGAGCGCCTGACGGTTAGCCATTATCTTTTTAGTGTTTTGCGCCTGATCAGTAAAAGTTTTCTTTAAATTATTATCATTATTTACCAGACGTACGAGCTCTTTTAAATAATGTTCAAAATTATAGACCCCCTGCTCTTCCGTATAGATAAATTTCGTATAAAAATATTTAGCATAGTGTTTTTGCAAATCACTAAGGATTTTCTTATCAATCTGATTCTTAATATTCCGTACCGCTTCTTCGAATTTAGCTTCGTATTCTTCGCTATGAGTATATAAACCAAAAAATTTAACGTCTTCTTCTTTAAATTTCCGGAAAAGTTCTTTAAAAAGAGTGAATTGTTTAATATCAGCTTGAACCGCCATGCCGATTTTCATTAAAGCGTCCTGCTCTTCTTTTAAAAGCGAAGCTTTTTCCGGCTGCGTTAAAAGAGCTAAATATTCTTCAATTTTTGTCTCAGGAACTTTGAGTTCTTTTAATATTTTTTTACCGCGGTTAGTTAAGTTGTCGCCAAACATATCGGCGGCCGGCGGAATCCAGCCCCATTGATAATATTCAATATGAGTCTCTTCGTGCTTCTGATAATAATCCCACAGGTCGTTCGCTGATAATTTATCTAAGTTATTTTCCGGTATTTTTTCGGTTACTCCGACTAGCTTATCGGCAAATAATCTAATCTGCGAATTAACTTCTTCCATAAAATCAATATCCGCTAAAAATTTATCGACCAGGTGTTCGCCAACAGCATAAGCTTCTTGTTTATCAAAATAAAACCAGAGATGGTAGCCTTTATAAACAGAGACAAGATGCTGATAAGCTAAGCCGCTTGGTTTAATAAATTGATTAGTAAAACAACGGAAACAAATCGTCATAAACCAGGGGTTGGCGTTTATTATTTCTTCGGCTAGAAGCCAGTCGCGCTTAAATCGCTTTTTAATTTCTGAATCATTACTGTTTTGCAAGAGATTAACCAGTTCCGCGCCAACCGGATACTCGGTATTAAAGCCATAAGCTTTCTTCTTATTTTTGATTTCTTGGCTCACAATCCCCTCTTTAACGAGTTTACTTAATTCTCTAATAATGTTCGCACCATCTTTTTTAATCTTCTCTTGAATTTCGTTCAGAAAAAACGACCGTTTCGGACTAGCCGTCAGAAGCACTAAAATATCATAGGTGGTTTGTGATTTAAAAAGATTCTTCATATATTTGTCTGTTAGACAATAATAATTGTTTATAAAACAATATTATTATAGATTAATTTAAAAGTCAAGACAGGATATTAGGGTAAAAAAGCCATAAAACAAAGGTTATTAGGTATATTTCTCGAGGCTTCTTCCCTGTTGCCGTCTTTTGCTCTTGACAAATAAAAAAATTGTCGTTATAATTAGATGATTCATTAATATAATTTTCTTTAACAATCAATCAAAACTCTTGTCCCGTAGTAAAAACAGGAGAAATTCTAACGGGGCTAATTACGGATGAAAAGATTAGCAATAATCAGACATGGAGAAAGAGATGGCGAAAATATTAGCGCCAGACAACTTGATGAAATTCAGCAAAGTGGAATTGCTGGAGTTAACCAATTAATCAAGGGACAAAAAATTGTTCTTCATCGTGGCAGCGAGTTCGGCCGAACGCATCAAACAATTTTGGCTTTTGAAAAATATCTCTTAAAAAAACCAGGGAGCCAACAAATTGGAATGTTATTGGCGGATCCACGTTTTGGAAGCAAGCGGATATTTGATAAATTTATGACAAATTCCAAAATTGTTGCTGAAGCCGAAAATAGCACATGGTTTGAAGCGTTTGAGCACTATCAGCTTGAGTTTATTACCCAAACGCAAAAAATGATGCTTAAGGCAGTACAACAAATCTTTGATTCAGTCCAAGATGGCACAACTGTCGTATTAGTTGGCCATACTCCATTAATCGAATGGCTTGCGTTCGCCATTGATACCGAGGAAATTATTCCTCGCAATTTAAAACTTGAAGAATTAACCGGTTTTTCTATCGAATACAATGCTGGCGATATTAAAATAGCCAAAACTATTGGATTTGAGATACCAGTTCCTCAAACAGTTTAGAAACCCTCTCACATTAAAAATCAAAACGCGATTGACGTAATCAATCAAAAACCGGCGCCCTAAAAAGTGCCGGTTTTGATTTTATTAACCATTTTAGCAATTAAGCTATATTATTTATTTTTAATTATCTTCACTACCCCCTTCGTCGCATCAACTTCTACTAAATCGCCGTCGTGTAAAACTTGGGTCGCGATTTTAGTACCAATAACACAGGGGGTTTTTAATTCTCGAGAAACAATAGCGGCATGGCAAGTGACGCCACCCGTATTCGTAACTATGGCCGCCGCTTTATTCATCGCCGGCACGAGTGAAGGATTGGTGGAAAAACTTACTAAAATATTACCTTCTTGAAATTTATCCAAATCGCTTAGAGCGTTAACAATTTTAACTATTCCTTTTACTTTTCCTGGATACGCCGTACTACCCTTTAATTCTTTACCACCAGAAATTTTAGTGTCCACCGGAAAAAATAATTCTTTATGTTTAAGCGCTTTAGTACCGGTACAAAAAGTTTCCTTACCATTAACCTGTAGAACGGCCAAACACTCATAGCGTTTATTTAGTTCTTCAACCACCGGTTTTTTACCCTTCTTAAGCCAATCCTCTATTTCCGCCGGAAAAAGATATTTTGTTAAAGTCGCCGTGCAGTATAGCCGTCGCGCTGCTTCTTGCCACCATTTTTGCATCGCGAAATTTAAACGGAAAATCTGCACCTCCTTGCGCAGTTCTTTAATATAAGAAAATTCGCGCAAAGCAATAATTTGTTTTTTCAAATCATTATCAAGTCCCCTCATCGTCTTCTCTTGCCACTTTTTCAGAACGACTTTCTCCATCTTTTTGTTCAACAAAGCGCGCGCCGGATTCTGCTGGTGCCTTTTTAATAAATCATAATAATAGTCCGCTCTCGCTGCTTGACCGTCATAGTAAAATTGCATCCAGCCAAATTTCTTAACTAGAATATTTAAATCTTTAATCATCTCCTTCGGCAAATCATTTAATCTCTTACTCTTAAGAAACGCCACCCACGATCCAGATTTCTTCTGCCAATTAACAAGACAATTCAGAGCCGCAATCTGCTCTTTATACAAATAAGTATCACCTAAAGGGGTCGTTAGCTTGCTAAAAATAGTTTCTAACTCGGCCGTTTTTTTAAAATTTTACCAAGTGCAATTTTAACCCGATCCGATAGTTTATCGTCGCTCATATCCATATAAGGAGGAATACCAGCTAGCCGTCCGCAAGCAACCCAAAGACGATGAAATTCTTTATACCAAGTAAATAACTTTTTGTCGTTTAAGCTGTGCAAATTAGCGGCTAATATCTTATTAGCAAAAGCATTTATATCTCTAAATGATTGTAATTGGTTATTAATAATATGACTGACAAATCTATCATCTTTATTCATCTGTTTCTCAAAATAATTTCCCGAGCCGGCAAATCTTTCATGAATCGGGCCCCAGGTTACCTTTTCTCTCTCAAAAACATAGAGATTATCAATATAAATTCCCCGACCGGTTAGCTCGTAATTAATGGGGCCAAAAATCTCATTCCAAAAAATCCACGGCTGTAAAGGGACATTATAATCTTCAACAAAAATTGTATATTTTGGTTTAGTCATAATCTGGTTATTTTATCTTTTTAATTGTCCCTTTTCCAGCGTCCACCTCTACTTTATCACCGTCTTTTAAAATTTGGGTGGCAATTTTCGTACCGACGATACAAGGAGTTTTTAACTCTCGCGATACAATGGCCGCATGACAAGTAATCCCGCCGTCGTCGGTGACAATCGCCGCCGCTTTTTTCATCGCCGGGACTAAAGAGGGGAAAGTCGTATGCGCGACCATAATATCGCCTTTGTTCATCTTTCCCATTTCTTCCGGTAAATTAACAATTTTTACCAAGCCCCTGGCTTTACCTGGACAAGCGACTGTTCCAGAAATCGTGGAAACTTTTTTTATGATTTCTTTTTCAATATTTAAACCAGCTAAAAATTTTCGAGCCTTAGCGCCCGTATAAATGGCGCCTTTCCTGCCTTTTTGATAATAAACACTGAATTCGCGTCTAGCATTTAGAATATCAGCTGAAAAATAACTCCGACGGATAGCTGCCGGCATTTCCCAATAAGCGATCATTCTTGTCTGCTTAATCGATAAGTTTAAGCGACTGCCGATTTCTCTTAATAATTTGTCTAAAACATACATGCCAAAAAAAACTCCGTCTTTACGATAAGCTTTAAGATAAATTATATCCGCAGCAATTTGAAATAACTTACGATCGGCGGAATTTATTTTCAAATTTTTAAGAATATTCTGTTTTCGTTTATTAACATTTAAAGAATAGTTTTTTAATTCTTTAATTTTATCTGTCGGATCTATTCTCTCTCTAATCCAGCCAGACCATAGAGCTAAATAATAACTCAGATTATAAGCCGGACCAGTATAAGTAAACGGCTGCCAGCACCATTTTTTGAAATGATTTAAAATTTTTCTTTTTAAAATAGGCGAGAGCAATCTCAAATCAGATTCAATTTTACTAATATCTTTCTGTAAAAAAATCGCGAGCGATTTCTTATTTGCCTTTATTTCTTTAGCTATCTGCCAGGCTAGGCTTGGAAGGAGTGGTTAAAGTACTGAAAACATCAACCATCTCATAACGACTCCCGGAGACGATACTCTCCGCTCTTTTTAATAATAGTTTAGAAAAATCTTCGCCGTCAGAATCAACAAACCAAGTCGTAGCGATAGACCAAGCATGATGAATTATCTGAAAATGTAATAACTGATTATATATTTTCCCTAATTTTTGATTACTGCATCGATTTAAATCAATTCTTAGCAAACTTTGAGCATACTTAGTATAATCTTGGACATAGGAAATCGTTTCCTGATGTATTTTATCAACCAACGCTGGTTTAGTTTTAATAACTAAAATCGCTTTTTCTATTATTGCCCGGAGTTCTGATACGGGAAAATAAGTGCCAATATTATCATCACCTTTTTGCACCCAAACGCTCTCTTTAAAAATTCCATTAAAAATTTTGGGCTGATAAACAAAAAAATCCAAAATCGCCGGCGTCCCCATCTGATAATGGGTATTCTGAATGGAAAAATTTTTTCGCCAAACTTTTTTGTTACTGGACGTTTTCATACTTTTCATAATTTATTTTTTATCTCCCCGGCAATAACTCGACTTATACTTCTCCGGATGATAAGCCCGCAGTCTTTTTATCTGACAAAAAAAACGCCACCCCGCGATGGCGCTTTTTAATTGCGCTAAATTTGTCTTTTGATCATACCCTAAGCAGATAATGTCCGGATGATATCTTTTAATCACTAACCAGCGGTTCTTAATATTTCCTAAAACGACTTTCCCTTTTACATCCAGTTCTTTTAACGTCCGTCTAACCTGTCGCTCGCGGATTTTTTCGTTCTCTTGCGGCAATCGTCCCTTAAGCGTTAAAACATTCTTGTCGCGCGCGACCACGATTATTAATTCATCGCCAAACTTACCGGCCTGGGAAAAATAATTTCGATGGCCGGGATGAAGATTATCAAATGTCCCGAAAGTCATGACGCGCATAGGGCTTTATCTTCCCCGCGCAAGGGGATTATTACCAAAATCTATTTTATTTTCTTCACCGCCGCTTTTAACGCCGCGACCTTATCGGTTTTTTCCCAGCGGAATTCCGGCCGGCCGAAATGACCATAAGCCGCCGTTTTTAAGAAGACCGGTTTCTTTAATTCCAAGTGATCAATAATCGCTTTCGGACGGAAATCAAAAACTTTTTCGACCGCCTGTAAAATATCTTCTTCCGCGTATTTATTCGTGCCAAAAGTATCGATATAGATTCCGACCGGTTTCGCAACGCCGATGGCGTAAGCGACCTGCAGCTCGCATTTACCGGCTAGACCCGCGGCCACGACGTTTTTAGCCGCATAACGGGCCATATAAGCGCCGGAACGGTCTACTTTCGAAGAATCCTTGCCGGAAAAACAGCCGCCGCCATGCCGCGCTATACCGCCGTAAGTATCGACGATAATCTTGCGGCCGGTAAGACCGGTATCCGCCGCCGGACCGCCGAAAGTAAAGGCGCCGGTCGAATTAATATAGACTTTTGTCTTCTTATCCAAATACTTCCCTAAAACCGGCTTGATAACCTTAGCGAGAATATCGGCGCGCACTTTCGCGAGCTTAACTTTTTCGCTATGGCAAGCGGCAATAACGACTGTCTCGACGCGCTTGGCGATACCGTCGTGATATTCAACCGTTACCTGGCTCTTTCCATCCGGTCGCAAATATGGCAAAACTTTTTTCTTGCGCACTTCGGCTAATTTCGCCGTTAATTTATGAGCCAGAACTATCGTTAAAGGCATTAATTCTTTAGTTTCATTAGTCGCATAACCATACATCAAACCTTGATCACCGGCTCCCTGCTCTTTGAATTCACCGGCGCCTTCATCGACGCCCTGCGCGATTTCCGTGCTTTGCGCGTGTAAAGATGACATGATACCGACGCTATCGCAGTCAAAACCCGATTCGGCGCCAGTATAACCGATACTCTTTAAAATATTACGGACAATATCATCGACTTGAATATATTCCTTAGTACGTACTTCTCCGCCAACTACAATCATCCCGTTAGTCGCAAAAGATTCGACCGCCGCATGGCTCTCCGGATCTTTTTTTAACATGGCATCTAAAATACCATCGCTGATTTGATCGCAAACTTTATCCGGGTGTCCTTCGGTAACAGATTCCGAAGTCATTAACTTAATGTTCATATTTTTTGTTTTAATTATGTTCCTAATTCCCAAGACGCCAGATAAGCGGCCTGTTCTTTAGTAAGCGTATCAATTTTAATCCCTAACGATTTTAATTTCAAGCGCGCGACCCGATTTTCGACCGCTTCCGGAACATTATGAACTTTGACCCCTAATTTTTTAGCATTTTTAACCACATATTCCGCGGCTAAGGCTTGGGTAGAGAAACTCATGTCCATAACGCTGGACGGATGTCCTTCGGCGGCGGCTAAATTTATTAAGCGTCCCTGCCCTAAAACATAAATACGCTTTTTACCGACAAGATATTCATCAACATGTTGCGCCACGCCCTGATTCATCTTTGAAGACATCTTTTTCAAAGCCGGAATATTTATCTCCACGTCAAAATGGCCGGAGTTGCAAAGCATCGCGCCGTCTTTCATCACTTTAAAATCATCGCCGTCAATAACTTTAATATCGCCGGTAATCGTACAAAAAACATCGCCGACACGTGCCGCCTCATTCATCGGCATTACGCGGAAGCCATCCATCGCCGCTTCTAAAGATTTAATCGGATCAATTTCGGTCACAATCACTTCCGCCCCCATACCCCGCGCCCGCATCGCGAAACCGCGCCCGCACCAGCCATAGCCCGCCACGACGATGCATTTTCCGGCGAGCAATATTCCCGTCGCGCGGACAATCCCGTCTAAAGTCGACTGACCAGTACCGTAGCGATTATCAAATAAGTTCTTCGTCTTCGCATCATTAACCGCGATAACCGGCAATAATAATTTACCGTGAGCGGCTAAAGCGCGTAAACGAATCACGCCAGTCGTGGTTTCTTCCATACTTCCTAAAATGTCTTTAGCCTGGTTTTTATATTTATTATGTAATAGCGAAATCAAATCCGCGCCGTCGTCCATCGTAATCTGCGGCCGATTCTTTAACGCCTGATTCAAATGGGCGTAATAGGTCTTCGTATCTTCGCCATGAATCGCTAAAACTTTTAAACCATGATTTTTTACCAGCGCGGCGGCAATATCGTCCTGCGTCGATAATGGGTTAGAAGCAACCAGCGTAATATCCGCACCGCCCGCTTTTAACGCTAACATTAAATTTCCGGTCTCGGCGGTAACATGCATACAAGCGGAAATCCGCTTGCCTTTGAACGGTTTAGTCTTACTATATTCCGCTTTAATTCCGGCTAAAACCGGCATATCGCGGCCGGCCCATTGCAAGCGTTTTTCGCCCGCCGCCGCTAATTTTACATCTTTGATGTGGTGATTCATATTGGTTTTTATTTGTTATTAGTATAAATTTGGACTTTATCTATTGATTTATATTTTTAAATCTGCTATTATAATTTCACTGGGTATCAATTATGGATTCCTGTTAAAGGGACAAAACCCCTCTCCTCGCGGAGAGGCGTTTTTTATTTACAGAATTAAATCACTAATTTCTCCCGATAATTATCATAATATCTTTTTCTTAATTCCGCAATCATAAACTGATGGGTCTGTGTGCCGAAAGCCTCAACCGTATAAACCGCCACGAGCCCGGCTAGCTGGCCGCAAGTTTTTAAATCATAACCGGCTAAAAGACCATAAATCAATCCCGCGCGATAAGCATCGCCGGCCCCGGTTGGATCAGAGGTATTTTTCGGTTTCGCCGGCGGAACGACTACTTTTTTTCCGGCCGAATAAATTTCCGAACCTGTCCCGCCTTTAGTAACCACTAGAATTTCAACCATCTTAGCCAGCGCCGCTAAATTCAATTTTAGTCGTTTAGAAATTAATTTTATTTCGTAGTCATTGCCGATTAATACTTTCGCGCCTTTAATCGCCCCGCGTAGTTCCGCGTCATTAAGCGCCGTCAATTGCTGGCCTGGGTCAAAGATAAACGGTACTTTCTTTTGGCGGTAAATCGTCGCGTATTCTAACATTCTTTTAGTATCATCGGCGGCAATAATCGCTAGGTCCAGATGCGGGACGGAAGCAGCGCGACGGGCATAATTCTTAATATCCGGACCGGGATAGAAAGCGGTAATTTGATTATCGGTCTGGTCGGTAATAATATAAGCGGCGGCCGTAACTTTATCGTCTACTTTAGCGATTTGGCTTAAATCAGTCCCGTTTTTCTTTAACCATTTTTCGTAAGCTAAAAAATCCGAGCCAACTACGCCGAACAGCAACGGTTTTAATCCTAATAAAGATAAATTATAGGCAATATTACCGGCCGTACCACCGAAACTGCGCCGCAAAGCGCCAATTAAAAAACTTACGTTTAAATTATGGATTTGACCGGGGAGAATATGGTCGTGAAATTTTCCGGGGAAATCCATAATCTGATCGTAAGCTAAGGATCCGGACACGGCAAGGCGCCGCGATTGTTTTTTTAACATCTTTTTATCTGGTTTAATTTATTTTTTTTGTTTCTTTTTTCTTTAAACGGCTAATCTCCTGGCTGATAGTCTTATATTCTAAGCTAACCGGAGAAAAATTCTTTAGAGTTTCTTCTAACTCGCGCAGGGACGGATTAGTGGCGTCATTTATTAAATCTATATCAGCGTCTTCATCGGCAATTTTCATTCTCTTCAAACTACTCGTGCCGGCAATAACTTCAACATTTCCTTGATTGAAAACAACGTCTTGGCCGTCGATATTCATTAAAACTGAATTCTCATAGCCCCCGGGGGTCCGAGAAGAAATTTTTAATTTTTCATAAATATCTAATAAAGCCTTAACCTTATCGTTATCTTCATCTTTTAAAAGCTTAATAAATCGGCTATTAGCCAGATACTCCGCCTTTTTAACTTTATCAAATTTATCTAAGCCTAAATTAACAATAAAATCTTTAATCCATTCACTGACTTTATAAGGGATTTCCGCGTCATTATACTTCTGACGGCTGACTAAAAAACTGCCGCTTCTCTCTAACGCTTCACGCAAACCGGCCTTAAACTTATCGCGCGCGTCTAAATCAGAAATAGAAATCAGCCGCGGCGCTAATTTGTCCCAAAGATCGAACATCGGGATTTCTGTCGCCAGAACAAAATATTTTTCTAACATTTCTTTATATTCATCAATGTCATCAAAATAATTAAGACATAAAAATTTTAACTTTATCAGATAATTATTACATTGGTCATATTCGGCGGGATTAGCTTTAGCTAAATTAGTTTTTTCTAACCAGCCCTTAACTAAATTATAGCACTCCAAAGCGCCAGAAAAATCGTTATTGTCAGTAACGTAAGTTATTTCTTGTTGTAATAAATCTAGAATATTCGCCATACTTCTTTAAACAATGGTCTTCTACTATAAAGTATTCTTAATACTATCTAAAGGATTAGAAACATTAGACTTGTTGGCTTTGGCACAAATACTTTCAATCGCATCTGCTACTTCTCTCGCGCCATTTTTTCTTAAGGCATCAAGATTCTTTTTATTGGAACCAATAAATTGAATAAAGTTAATATTACCGGTTTTCGTTAAATCTTCCGCGTAAGAATGATCTTTAGACGCAAATAAATTAATCGAAGAACGGCTTAATTCCCAATTTTCCGCTGTATGCGGCTTGCCGCTCTGATAAGAGCCGTTGCCTAGACGATTAGCGGCACGCACGAATTGCTGGACCTGAACCTTGGATTTTTCGGCTAAAATTGCTGCCTCTTGTTTATCTTTACCGCTTTCTTCCCATTGGCCGGCTTTATTCATCGTCATGGCACCAAAAGCTTCAAAATGGTTAATTGATTTACAGATTTCGCCGATTTCCGCCACTAAAGCGCGAGAGTCTTGTTTAGTCATCCCGCCATTTTCCTGTAAATACTTAGACATATCAATCATGCCGTCATATCCCGTACCAATATTCAAATCACGATGGAGCTCATTATAATTACCGGTTCGAGCCAATTTCTTATAAACCGCCGACATTAAACCGATATCATGCTGTTCGACTGCTTCGTGAAAAATACCGACTAGTTGATCAGGGTTAGTAAAATTAGCCACCTTCTTATTCGCCTCCCCTTCCATTTCCGCATGGACAGAGGCGCGCGCCGACTGTATTTCCGATAATTGATTGCGACGCAATGATTTGCTTAAATCTTTAAGATTATTATTTAAACTTTTAACTTCAGTTTCATGAGCGGCAATATCAGCATTTTGTTTAAGATGCATCTGTTCTTTCGCCTCGTCATCAGCCACCAGGATTTGCGCATTGCGTAGGCGGTCTTTTTCTTCATTATTAGTTTTAATTTTCTTGTCCATGCCATCTATTTCTTTTCGTCTCGCGGCGAGTTTTCGCCGATCAGTCGGGTTAATTGATCCGTTACGTTCCGCTTCAGTTAATTCCTTATAATTTACATCTTCTTCAATAATACTCTTCTTAATCTTAGTGATATCTTCGTTCTCTTTATCTAAATCCTTAATACGTTGGCGAGTCGCTTCTATTTCGTCGGCTTTAATTGTCATGACATTCAGCTCTTTAATCTTAGCATTGTCAGTGGCAATGTCCGCATCAAATTTACTAATTTTCGTCCGTTGAGCAATTAATTGTTTTTCTTCCGCCTCGCTGAGATTATTGTCTTTTTCCTTCGCAATTAAATCTTTATACTCACCGGACTCGGTAATTATCTCTCTCTTCTTAACCAAGTCATCGCTATGCGTATTTAAATCTTCGAATTCTTTAGCTCTCTTACGTCGTTCTTCATTAGTAATAACTCGATTTTTTTCTCCTTGGATATCTTTAATAGTATCTTCAATAGTACTTTTCTTCTTGTCACCTTTATTAATTTGCTCAAGCAACTCCGCCGCTTTAGTCGGCGACCCGGCGGTTAAAAGTCGAAATTTTTTATCAATAATGTTCTGCCAGGCCACATCGCCCGTGCTAAGCAGAGCCGCTTTACGCCCGAACCAAGTTTCTCCTTCTTCAGCTTGTTTTAAAGTAGCGTCTCGAATAGCCGTTTTCTTTAATTTACGATTATAAGCCACCTGTTCCCGTCGTCTTTTTTCCGCCGCCACAACATCTAAATCAATGCCAATTTTTTGGCTGACGGTATCTCTAATATCGCCTAATTGCTGCCCCGTCCATTTACCGACAAATTTCCCGGCGCCAATTGCCATGCCCTTCCCTTTATTAACCGCTTTCATGCCTTCACCGGCGATTGAACCGACATCGCCGCCGATTTCCTGCGCAATACGCAAACCGCCAATCAGCATGCCAATAGCGACAATGAATTTTATTAGAGCGCCGGGAGTCGAGGCCTTAGTTCCGGCTAAAGCACTTTTACTAGAAGCGTCAGTAGTACTCTGCCCCGATATACTGGTTATTTCATCTCCGGCTTGATTATTGAGTTCATTCATCTCCGCCTCACTAATAATACTGTTACCGGTCTGTAAAGCAGCAAAAGATAACCAAATAAAGAAAGCCAGCACCGGACCAACAACTAATGCTTTAGTAAAATCACTCCACCAGCGAGAAGCATATTTGTCGCCGCCCGGAAAAGCGGCTAATAAATAAGCTAACGGCGATAAAACGACGTAAATCCAAATCATTACCAAACGCATCACTAACATCGCGAGCATGGTGGTAATAACGATAATCGCGATAATGATATAAATCAAACCTAAAACATAAGCACCAACAATTGCCCAAAAACCAGTGTCATCGGTGTTCTGAGCTAAAGTCACGATATCGCTAATCCCTAAAATATTAATCATGTTAGCCCCGCCCACATCTTTAAAAGCATTAACGAAAGTCAGCATCACCACCTGCGAAACATCTATTAACAGTCCGCAAATCGTTTTTGAAAAATTTATCAAAACTGCCATTAGGACTAGTTTGGGCAGCCACTTCTTATAGCTATAATTTTCTAGATGTAAAATCGTACCAAAAGCAATAATCATTAAAACAATCACAAAAAACATGTTACAGACATCACGCACAATCACCCAACCAAGGACTACGGCCTGAGAATCAATAAAATGCTGATAAGAAGCGATAAAGATCAGACCTTTAATAACTAAAACTAGAATTATTCCCAAAGCACTAATAATAATTCCGATAATACCCCCGACAATCCGTCCCGCCCACTCGCTGTCTTGCGCCTGTGCGCCATAACCAAAAATAAAAATTCCCAGCGTTAATACGAGAAGGGTAAAAAAAGCGAGAAATTTTTTATTTTTTATTATTTTCATGAAAATTGGCAATTTTTATAATTTTATTCCAACAAAATAATTCTAAAAAATCTTCTTAATAGTATCCCAGAAAGAACCTAGCACCGCTTTAACCGCTTCGAAATCAAGACTTAAGACGCTGGCAATCATTGCTACTAAAGACGCGATGGCGATAATAATGAATAAGCATCCTAAGTCGCAACAGGCTAGCCCCATGGGTTCTATCGTGCCAATAAGTTTTCCCTGGCTCTTAGCGTAATCAGCTTGGGCGGTTTTGATGTTTTCGTCTACCCATTCCGCGCCTAGTTTACAAAAAAAATCATTACCGAAAACTGTCCCCAACCAAACATGAATATTTATCCAAATTAATGTTAAACCAAAACTGTCTATTAAATTTTCCCAAGACGCCTGTAGTAGCTTGCTTGTCCCTTTGCTCACCGTCTTGGCCGCAGCGTCCCTGGCTTTATTTTTTAATTTTTCTGTTAAGCTCTGCCCTCTTCTATCCGCCTGCGTCGCTTCCCGCAAAGTTTTAACATCATTATCCTCATCATCACTTTGATTATCGGTCTGATTATTCCCTTGTTCTTTTTTCCCTTTTCCCTTCTTATTCTTATGTTTCGCCTGATTTAAAGCTCCGGCACGCGCGGCCGCGTTTTTACCGGCCGCCTCATTACCTCGATTCTGTCCTCCGAGCAACTGTTCATCAATATTATCCATATTTTACTATAAACAAAGAAGCAAAGCTAGAATTCACATATCCCGCCGGCGCAACCAAATTTTTCCCAGTTATCAATGACTTTAATCTGGATACCATAACCGGCGTCTTTTTTCAGATAATAATGATAGAAAACATGCGGATCGCTGGCGGAAGGACGACTATCCTCGCCGATAATCGTCTGGATATTACCATCGCCCCAATCAATCACTATTTGTTTTAGCGGTTGTTGTTCCTTATCAATTTGCGTCGTGAAAGTTAATTTGTAGACTCCACCGTTTGGAGCGCTAATATGACCATCGGCTGGATTAACTAAAGTAACCGTCGGCCAAACATTACAGAAAAGATCAGGGTTAGTTCGAACATTGTCTTTACAATTTATCGGCTCGGAGTTATCCCAATTAAAAATATCACTAGAATCAGTAACTGCCTGATAGCTGCCCTGAGACGCAAGATATTGATACTGAGAATACTGATGCCAGAAAAGCGTTTTCAAGATATTGGTATCAAAAACGTGTATATCGGTTGTCGAGGCGGTAGTTAGGGGCGAGGTCCATAATGGCAAACAGGTGCCAGAACTGCCGCCAGCGCAGCTTCGCTGATTAATATTATACATCGCCGTCGTAGTCGCGCTAAAATTAGAGGCGGTCGGGTCATTAACGCTGGAATAAATACAATAGGCGTTAGGATTCAAACTGCATTGGCCGATATTGAAACAGCCGGGGTAAGGCCAAGGTTTGCTGCTATCGTAAGAACAGCCGTAAGGCCGACCGGCTAGAGTAGTTTCATTATTCTTGCGGGAGTATTGGTTACCAAGATAAATCGCCGTTTGATCGGATAAATTAAATCCGGACGGAAGAACCGCCGCGCCGTATGGCACGGCCTCACGATTACGGCCATAGCCGATAAAATTAGAACTAGTACCGACCCGAATATTTAATCGGGAAGTATAGTCACCAAAAACATTAAAGAAACTCGGCGTAATATAAGTAGAAGTAGAATTACGGCTTACTCGATCGGCCCAAGCCTTATTATCTCCGGAGCCGTTTACTAGCTGAGTAAAACGATTACATTGAATACGATAAACTTCATCTGGATCAGAAGAATTAACAAATTTTAGATCACTTTCCTGATTCATGCCCGGTTCGTAAATGGCAATCGGTGGGTTATTATTAGCCACCTCATCAATATAATCAGCAACCTTTTCTCCCCCATCATTAGCTAATTGATCCATTTTCGCGAGAATTCCATTAAAAGGCACCCAAGCTTCTTTTAAGAAACTAACATCATTGGCACAACCTGAATCGTCAACTAAGCTGCTATTAACATCCTTAGTATAATCATCAGAATTTATCCGAGTACCGGGAATAATAGCCGTGCCCTCATCCTCTTTAGGAACACAGTAAGAGTCAAAATAGTAATTATCCGGCGAACCATTGCCATGCAGCCTTGTCATTAATATATTATAGCCTTTACCATCGCCACAAAATGCGGTAGTCGTTGCAACGTTACTAATTAAACGCCATTGATTATCAGTATGATCATTGTCTGGCATATCACTTTTGCCACATTCGCCTTGGGAATCGGAATTTTCTCTCCATTGGTCTGGGCAAACTCCATATATACAATTAACATTTGTGGTGGCATTGTCCGCACCTTTACCCGACCCAATCCAAGTTGCCTTCACCTTCTTCACTAACTGAAAATCTCCATTAGCTTCCGTACAATAATATAATGGAAATTTACCGTTATACCCTAAGCTGGAAGCGCTAGTACTAACCGAACTAATCTTATCAATCGGATACCACATCGCACAGACGCCAGGATTAAGAGGATCGTATTGCAGACAATAACCGTACAGGCCATCAGCCACAACATTATTATTGTAAGAGGTGCAGGTTAGGCTATCCGTCGTCGGATAGAGGCGGCAATCTTTAGCAATATAATTCTGGCTCTCATCACTGCTGTTATTAATTTTTAAGACTGGCTCAATATTAACATCGTCGAAATAAACATCTTTCTCGCCGCCGTTTTCGCTAGTCAGTAAAATTTTGATATGGCGCTCCGCTCTTTTACCAGTAGTCGAGATATTAAACTTATGGACGCGGCGTTCCCAGCCGTTAACCGCTTCTTCGGTAAAACTAGTGGTTGACGCGAAAACTTTTCCGGTCGGCGAATCATTCGCCATAATTACGACTTTAGCTTTCATGCCGGAATTTTTAGTATTCACTAAGTAATTAATATAATAATCTTGATTAGTATAAACCCTAACATAAGAAGATTCGGCTTGCGGAGAAATGGCAAAATTGCCTGGGACTTTTAGATACCCGCGCCCATGCGCCGGATAATCGGTTGGCGCCTTGTCCGGGCCAAGAACTAGCGTATCGGTGTTTAGACTCTGATCATATGAACAAGGAGTATTATTTTCTAAGTTATTTGCTGAATCATGTTTGCGGCAACTTAAGCTAATATCGGCATTCTCAAAATCAAAATGGGCGTCGGTATTAACACCGACTTCTTTCATAACACCTAAGTGATATCTATCTACTAAGGCATAACCGGAAGAATTTTTATCCGCGGCCGCGCTAAAAGTATGAGTTGCCTCCGAGGAATTAAGAAAATTACCGCACTCATTCTTGTCGTTTAATTGGCTGCATTCACCTAAAGCATAACAGACTTTTTTTCCGGCTGAATCAAAACCGTAGGTAACGCAATCTAACCATTTGGCGCAAGAACGATCCGGCTTAACTTTAATTAATTGATTGGCGGTGCAAGAACCCGCGCGACTAGAATCGCAGAGAGTCGGTGCCGCGCCATCGGTGGTCGCGGCAGCATCCCAACTGGAATTCAAATTTGTTACCCCGCTAACACCGTTAACACTGCGTTCGTTAAATAAAATACAACCATTATCAAACTTCACTAAACCGTTACAGCTCTTTTTATCGATATTAGCTTGTAACTGATAATTAACGGCCAACTCTTTAATTTCAATAATTTTATTAATGTTACCGCCGCTTAACAGCGCCTGAGAGTTATTTAAAGAATAGAAAATAATCGGTTGGTTAGTGCCGTTAAGAAGCTCTAAAATATTAGTTGTCGTGCCTAAATTATTATCCGCTAACAAAGGTTTAACGCCCGTTAAGAAGTTCATAATAACCGCTCCATTTACGCTGCCTCCGGTGCCATTTGGTGCGGTCGTTAGACTATAAAGTTTATTTCGTTCTATCTTAATTATCTGGCTATAATCATCTATCGGCTGTCCTTTCCAAGTTACACCGGCAGTTCCCCAGCCCTCGTGCGGAATATTATCTGCGGCCGAAACAGTAGTTTGGTAACCAGGGTTATCTACCAGATTAGGAGCAAAATGGCTAACCGGATCAATATATTCCGTACAGCCGGAAGCGGCCGCTTCACATAAGCCCGCATCTCTATCCGGAGTGGAAACTTGATTGCCAGCGCCGCCTAAGCCGATAGTTTTAAAATAAGAAACCGAGCAAGGATAATCATTATTATCAATGATACATTTATGCGTCCCACAAACACTATCGCTTGTGCAGATAATACTCCCCTTTTCTGTATCATTAATCTGACCGTTATTATCAGCATCGCAACGCTTTACCGGCAGCTTATACCAGAACTTACCGGAAATCTTGGGATCTTGGCTCGCCCGATAACGGCAGACATTAGATCCGGGATCTTTAAAGTAACTCTTAGAACTATCTTCGGTATTTTTCCATTCTTCACAGCCGACATTATCCTGACTGCAAAGCAATTGGTCATACTTATTAGGATTATTAAGTTTAAAAACATCAGACCAGCCGGTAATACTGGCGCCGCCTTCGCCTTGACCTAAACGACTGCAACCCAAATCAACGGCGTTACACTGCTTTGACGCATCATAAACAGCATATAAGGTGCTGTCGCCGGCGACGGTCAGACAACCAGATTCGCCACTATCACAAATACCGTTGCCGTCCGTGGTATCTTCAACACTGTTATTATTATCATCATTCCAAATTCCCGTTCCATAAGAATCATAATTCTTAGTATCAATCATCTGCTCACAGCCAACCGCCGAATCCGCGCATAATTTAGAAAATTTCCGGAGATTATGCTTCAAGTTATCACGATCCGTATATTGCGAGCAACCGAGATTATATTCCGCTCCTTGATAATTATCAAAAATATCGTAAGAACAAATATCCGGTATCTGGCTAGAGTTTCTAATTAGATAATAACGATCGGTAATTTCCGTTAAAGTAAAGTTGTCTAGGAAGAAGTCGCTAGTCGCGGTAGTCGCGCTGGCCGCGGTAATTATTAATGTTTCGTTAGCGGAAACAGGATGATTTAAATCTGTTAAATTTGCCTGATAAAGATTCCATTCATTACCGCCCTTAATTGTCACGCCGCTAAATGGCGCGGTGACGGAGATGCCGGTATCTTTATTTAAGAAATAAATCTGTAACGCCACATCATCGGCCGCGCGTGCCATAAATTTTAAAGTATAAGCTGAGCCGGAAGTAACATTTGCGCCAACTTTTAATTGCGCCGCCGTATCTCCGCTAGCTAAGATTTGTTCAATTAACGGACGGCGAGTATAGAAACTATCTTTATCGCCAATCGCCGCGCCACAAGATACATTGTTATGATATTGTAAGGAATGTCCATTATTACTATTAGCGACGGTCGAGACGCTCACTCCGCCGGAACAATTAGAGTACCAACCATTCAAACCGGTTTCAAAATCATTAACGGCCACTAAACGAATATTATTACCGCGATTACCGCTATATTCCCGACAGCCGTTTTCATTCGCCGAACAAGTTTGGCCTTCGCCGGGGATTGCCTGATAAATACAGGCATTATGAGTAGTATTCCAAACGCCACCGTCAAAACAGACGTTACAGGTATTGGTACTGGCGTTCCAATAACCGGAAGCCGCCGCGCAAACACCAGCCGTATTCAAACCACTATCAACATTTTTTTCGCTCATCCGATAAGCATGGCAATTATCCGAACAAGTAATAGTACGGGAATTTAAGTGATAAGATACTTGACCGGCGGCATTATAAAATTCGCGGCAATCCGCGTTAAAAGCCGGATCGCCAGTCGGTAAATTATAGATCACCGCGTTACATTGAGCGCTATCGTCAGAAGTCACGGCCGGTAAAGAGTCGCTTAAATTTTTCTTTAAACTATAAGACTTTAATTGATAACCCGCTTCCGTTCCTTCCCAAGAATAAAAACTCGCGCAGTCAGTAGTGCTTGATTTAATACATTGTTTCAGACTAGTGTAATATTCCTTCTGTTCACCACCTTGAGCTAAAGTATCGAGATTAGTGAATTCGTTACAACCGACAGCGGCGGCACTACAGGTAGCCGACTTAGCCGGAATCAAGTTCTCTATTTGCAACGGATTAAAATAATTAGCTTTAGCAATATAAACATCATAACCTAAACATTCTCCGGAGCAGTAATCAGAACTCGTTACCTTAGCGGGAATAGCTAGATTATCTTTACTAGAAGTATACAATTCGCAACCGACTTCTTCTTTATTACATTTACGAGCGTAATTAGAGCAAACCGCCGGAGCGTCGCTTTTTAAATTATAATTTTTGGTGGCGCTCACGGCATCAAGATAACAAGATTTTTCTAAATAAGGCGGAATTAATTTTTCATAAATTTTAAACGAGCCATAAGAACCATACCCCTTATCCCAGTCGCTGACTTCAAACTTTAAACTCTTAAGATAAAAAGTCGCATTAGCCGTAATCCCAAAATTCGGATCGTTATACGCGCTAGTGGCTAAACGAGTAACACTGATATGCTGCCAACTGCCGGCCGTGGTAGCGGTCTTAACAAAACCTTCGCTAGTATCTGCTCCTAAATACAAACTAACAGCGCTAGAGGCCGCCGTTCCCGCCGTTAAATAAACATCGGCACTCAAAGTATATGATTGACCGGGAATAATTTGAAAATTAGCCGGTAAGAGAGAATGGCTAATCGAAGAATAAACTCCGCCGGCCGCTCCATTAACAACAATTTTTAACGCTCGACCGCTTCTCCCGCCCGGTTCCTGGGCGGCGTCAATAATTACCGCTTGGCTCGTATCGGATAATAACGGCCAATCGTTCAGCATCGAGCCGACCGAAACAGTACCCACAATATCGCGCGGATCGCTAAAATCAGTATTCATAACTAAATTACTGCCCCAAGTCGGTTTAACGCGCATAAGTTCCGTACAGCCTTCATCTTTATTATTACAGGAACTTAAATTTTTATTAAAATACAAACTCTTGCCGGCGTCCCAAGAAACCGTACCGGCAGAGGCACTATAAGCTCCGAATAAAGAATATTGCCGGCAACCGGCGCTCTCCGGATCACAATCGCCATAATCTAAAGTATTTTTTAAGTAAGAGACTGTCTGACCACCCGTCGGATTAACAAACGACTGGCAAGTATTATAAGTCGGTTCACAGGAGTCCGCGCCAAAATTCCAAGTCCGCCGTTCTTCATTACAGTAACCATAAGCTTCACAGCTGCCATCGCTTTTTTCCTTAATACAAGATTGCTCGTCGGCGCAATAATCATCGGCGCGGACAATACTTAATTCACCGGCTGTCGCCGCCACGCCGTCTTGAGCGCTAGTGCCCGGAATGACAATTTTATTTAAAATTTGCGCGCCCACCCCTTCCTTTTTGCAATAACTTTGCGGCGCCTTCAAAACCCAATTAGGATCAATTAAGCCCTCGCACCAACCCTGATTACGAGTATCAAAGCCAGAACTAAACTGATTATAAGTATCTAACGAATCAAAGCAAGAAATTAAATCCATGAGCGTCACTTTCAATAAAGGTATCTTATCTTGCGCTAAGCGACTTTGATTAAGCGCTTCCCGTTGTTTATTTTCGGCCGCTATTTTATTAATCGCCACTTCCCAGCCAACCGGTAAAATACGATATTTACGGAGAATAGAAATATTGCGGAGAGAATATTCTTTAGAATAGCTATCAGCGTCACCGGTAGCCGTTAATTGCCAGTCACCATGGAGGAGCCCGCTCGTCACGGCCTCCATAACAGTTTTCTGTTCCGATATTCCTTGCATGAATTTACTATCAATAACACAATCAGTCGATCGAGGATTTTTATTATCGGAACAGACTGATAGTTCCGACAAAATATCATAATTAGTCTGCGTTCCGAATTGCGTCTTTAATAATTCACTAGTTACCTCTTTAACATCAACCTCGCCATATTGAACCTGGCCTTCATAAGTATAGCTTTCACTAGCGGCGGAGTTAGAGCTAGCCGTTTTCTTGCCTAAATTCTGCATCAACCGATTATAAGCAGAAATACCTAGCTGATTTAAGAAAACATTGGCCGCATCAACTAAAACATCGCCAGTAATCTTGCCGATATTACCGGCCTGGACATCGGTGACCATATTAGCCTGTCTTTCCGCCTGACCGGGAATGCCGATTAAATTGCCAGCCACATCAACGGCGTTTGTCCAGCCCTTGTTCATAAGGGCGTCATTAAGCTTCCCCGTTCCCAAATCCGTTTTATAATTATATAAATCAGCGCGCGCCAGGAAATAGATGCCTAAATCATTAGCCGACGGATCAAGAATATTTACCCATTTATCTAAAAACTCTGGATCTTGCATATCCTCATATTTTTGAGCGATATCTTCACTCCAGTTCTTAACCATTTCCGAGGCCGTACAATTCGGACCTTGCGGTCGACTCTGCTGTACTAAACCTAAGCTAATTTTTAATTTCGCTTCTAAGGAAGTCGGCTGACAGACGTTGAAAGACGGCGAAGCGCTTAATGCCGCCGCGGTATTACCTTTATTATTAGCATTTCGGGAAGCACAAGCGGTTGAAGAACTATTACAGCCGCTAACGCAGATATTATAATTACTGGCCGCGGCTTGATTATCAAGACCAGCTTTAAGTCGAGTATTAGAACAATCAGTAATGCAAGTTTGATATGTTTTACTACAGTCGGTATAGCTCGTATCCGCGCCGCCTAAATTATTAACAAAACTTTCTAAAAAAGTCCCGGCCGCCTCGTCACCAATTTGCGTTAAATAGTCGCCCAAACCTTTATTGATATAGAGTGATTTTTGGCCTTCGTTACCAGAACCGATATAGTTAGCGGCATCATAAGCGATTTTATTAAGAGCAGTGCTAAGAGTCTTCTGATAAGCGATAGACCCGGCTTTCTGCAAAATCTTACCTAATTTTTGCCAGATGGTCTGTTTAACGGTAGCACTCGTAGTCGGCATCGAGGCCGTCTCGACAGTTGTGACTCCGCCCGTAACAACCACCTGGGCTAAAGTTTGCTTAACCGTTAAAGAAAAAACTACCGCAAAAATTAATAAAATCATCACTAATTTTTGAGTAGTTTTTAAATGATTATTTCCGGTTGAAATAAAAGTTTTCATTTTATTGTGTTGTTTGATTTTGCGTTTGGCTATTTAAAGTTTCTTGATAGCTTTTTAATAAATCAGCGTCGCTAATCTGGTCTAAATCTTCTTTAGTCGCGCCGCCCGCTATCAGTAGTTGGCGTAAAGTCGCCGCGTCAATCTGGCCGTTAAGCGCATTCTGCAAAGTCGTCGTGCTGATACCGGCGGAACTTAAATCTGCTGGTAAAGTAATCGCCGCCTGGTCAGACGTTGAAGTTCCGTCGCCGTCAGTCGTCGTTACTGTCGAAGAAGCGACTTCTTCGGAGGCTTGGCAATTTTTTCCTTCCGGACAATTAGGGTCTTTCCCTAAATTTACCTCTTGTTTATCGGTTAGGCCATCGCTATCCGTATCTTCTAAATACGGCGAAGTTTTGTAAACGTAAATTTCATCGTAATCGGATAGTTCATCTTTATCAGTATCCTGCTCTTTTAAGGCGGTAGTGTAATCTGCGGTGGTTCCGGAAGTTGTAGATTTATCGCTATTATAATTAAACGGCCGATTAACTTGCGAGCGGAATTGCCAAATCCAAAAAACCACAATTAAAACCGCTAGAATCGTTAAAACAATAACCGCGGTTTTTTGCGGTTTGGGCATTTTATTTAAAGTAGAATCAGTGTTGTTTAACCCGAACGTTTTTAACTGCGGCATAAGGATAAAAATAACCGATTTAACTTTTTTATTATACCATAAACGGCGTTAAAGCCGCAACCAATTTTTCCCAATCGGCGAGAAATAAATCTTCGGCGCGAACCTTGGGGTCGAATCCCTGTTTAAGTAGTAAGTTTTCAATAGTTTTAGAGGAAATTTTTAAGCCACCAGCGAGGTTATTCTTCAACATTTTTCGCTTAGCGCTGAAACCGACTTTAACGATCCGAAAAAAAATTTTATTAGCGCGCGGCGCGTCTTTTTTAATATCTAATCTGATTACCGCGCTATCAACTTTCGGCTCGGGCCAAAAATTACCGGCTTTAACTTCCCTAATAATTTTAGTCGCCGCATAATACTGGATAGAGATAGCGAGAATGCTCATTTCCGGCGGCGTGGCGACTATTCGCTCCACCACTTCTTTTTGCAACATTAGAACCATTAGTTCCGGCTGATGTTGTGCTTCTAAAAATAAGCGCAAAAAAATAGAAGTAATATTATAAGGTAAGTTAGCGACAATTTTATAAGCACCGTCGGCTGGCAGTTGATTGATATTAAATTTTAGAATGTCTTCATTAATGATTTCGACATTTTCAATCCCCTGCGCATCAATTCCCATCTGTAAATAGTTGGCTAACTTATCATCTAATTCGACGGCGATTACTCGTTTAACTTTTTTAGCCAACTTCATAGTCAAAAAACCCAAACCCGGACCAATTTCTAAAACCGTATCGTCGGGTTTTAAATCGGCGGCGGCGACTATCTCGTCATAAATATTTTCATTAACTAAAAAATTCTGCCCCTTAGAACGAGCGGGTTTTATTTCCAATAACTGGCAAATTTCTCTAATTTTAGGCAATAAGTCTGGCATATCTCTCTTGGCGGATTATTTTTATTTAACGACAATATTCAATAATTTCCCCGGCACAAAAATATTCTTAACTATTTCTTTCCCTGCTAACCATTTTTTAATCGCTTCATTGCTCTGTGCTAAATTAATTGCTTCTTTCTCGGGAATATCCGCTTCAACTTCTAAAGTAGCCCGTAATTTCCCATTAATCTGTACCACTAAATTTATCGTCTCATCTTTTAATAATTTAGAATCATATTTTGGCCAGGAAGATCTAAAAATACTTTCTGATTCGCCAATCTTTTCCCATAACTCTTCCGCCAGATGCGGTGCCAGCGGCGCAAGAATTTTTAAAAAACTCTGAAGATCGGTGCTACTGAATGGCAAAGAATTATTCTTATTTTTATACTCCGTTAATTCGTTAGTTAAAATCATTAGCGCCGAAACCGCGGTATTGAAATTGAAGTTCTCAATATCTTCACCAACTTTCTTAATGGTTTTATGTAATAAAGAGGTGGCTTTTTTGGCATCTTCACTCTGTCCGCCCTGGCTATTACTAGCGGCGGAACTATCTACTAAATTAGTAATCTTCTCTAAAAATTTCCGCGCCCCGACTAGCCCGTTCGTATTCCAGTTAACCGCCTGCGCGAATGGTCCCATAAACATTTCATAGATACGCATCGCATCCGCACCATATTTAACGACAATATCATTCGGATTAATTACATTGCCCCAGCGCTTAGACATTTTTCGACCGTCTTCGCCCATGATTAAGCCAACATGTTGTAATCTGGTGAACGGTTCATCGTAAGCGACGGCTTTGATATCATATAAAAACTTATGCCAGAAACGAGCATAAATCAGATGACGCGTGGCGTGCTCTGCTCCGCCGACGTAAAAATCGACCGGCGACCAATATTTTTCTTTTTTCTTATCAACCATTGCCTCTTCATTATTTGGATCAATATATCTTAGATAATACCAGCAGGAACCGGCCCATTGCGGCATCGTATTCGTTTCGCGTTTTCCGGCACCGCCGCATTTCGGACATTTAACCTTAACCCAATCGCTGATAACCGCTAAGGGCGACTCGCCCGTACCGGTCGGCTCATAACTTTTCACCTCTGGTAAACGTACCGGTAGCTCATCTTCCGGCACGGCCACCACGCCGCATTTGGCGCAATGGATTAGCGGAATCGGTTCGCCCCAATAACGCTGACGGGAAAAAACCCAATCCTTTATTTTATAATTTACTTTCCCTTCCCCGGCTTTTTTCTTTTCTAACCATTTAGTCATTTTCTGGCGAGCTTCGGAAGACTTTAAATCGGTAAATTCAGCGGAGTTAATTAAAACGCCATCAGCGGTAAAACATTCGCTACCACCTGATAAAATACCCCAGGAATAAACAAAGGTCTGTAGGTTTAGCCATTCTTTCATTTCTGGACCACTAATCCAAACTGTCTGATGATTCTTAGTGTGTTCTGCCTGAGTATCTTCTTGCTCTTCATCAATTAATTGAAAAAGTAAACAATGGCCCGTCGCATAACGATTTTCGTCCTTATGTCCAGCAAAAAAATTATTATGCATTTCACCACCAATATTTCTAATAAATTTTATATTTTTATAACCGGTTTCCTCGCGGATTTCTCTCTGTGCGGCCGTTAGCGGATCTTCACCACTATCTTGGCCGCCGATGATACCAGAATGCCAACCGAATTTCTCCCAATCTAAACATAAATATTTATCTTCCGACCAATGTTTAACAAAAGCATAAATTGTTGAGCGACGGACAGTTTTCTTTTCCGGACGAGGTGTATCCGGCCCGTTCATTACTGTAAATAACGGCGCGATAGATTGTCTAATCTCTAAATCATATTTCTTCGCAAAATCCCAATCCCGCTCGTCGTGTGCCGGTACCGCCATCACCGCACCGGTACCGTAAGAATTTAAGACATAATCAGCGATAAACACCGGCACCTCTTCATTATTAAAAGGATTAATAGCTTTTACACCTTCTAAAACCACACCGGTTTTTTCTTTATTTAAATCCGTCCGCTGTAAATCGGTTTTATTTTTTACCTCATTAATATATTGCTCGGCAGCCGACCAATTTTTTACTGACATTTTTAATTCCGTAACCAAGTTATTTTCCGGTGCAAGAACAACATAAGTACAACCAAAAATCGTATCAACGCGGGTCGTAAAAACTTTAATTAATTTATCACTTAAGGCATCACCGGTTTTAATTCTAAAATCAACTTCCGCCCCTTCGCTCCGGCCGATCCAATTACGCTGCATTTCTTTAATTGATTCTTCCCAACCAGTTAACTTATCTAAATCATTAAGCAAGCGTTCAGCATAATTAGTTATCCGCAAAACCCATTGGCGGAGCGGCTTCTGTTCGACTTCACTACCACAACGTTCGCATTTACCATTTTCTAAATCTTCATTTGCCAAACCGGTCTTGCAAGACGGGCACCAATTAATCGGTTCATTCGACTCATAAGCCAAACCGGCTTTCCACATTTGTAAAAAAATCCATTGCGTCCATTTATAATACTTCGGATCGGTAGTAACCACTTCTCTGGCCCAATCATAGGAAAAGCCCAAAATTTCTAATTGTTTCTTAAAAACAGCAATATTCTCGTCAGTCGCCTGGCGCGGATGAACTTTATTTTTTAAAGCATAGTTTTCCGCCGGTAGACCAAAAGCGTCAAAACCCATCGGGTGCAAAACATTATAGCCTTGCATCAGTCTCAGCCGCGCAAAAATATCAGTAGCAATATAGCCCTTCGGATGCCCAACGTGTAAACCCGCACCGGAGGGATACGGGAACATGTCTAAAATATAATACTTCGGCTTCTTCGGATCATCGCCGGTCTTATATAAATCGGTTTCGGCCCAAATCTTTTGCCATTTTTTTTCTATTTCCTGATGATTATACATAATAAATATTTTATAATTCTATCCCCACGGGAGCATGATCAGAACCCTTTATTTTATCTAAAATATAAGCTTTTTTCAAGTTCTTCTTAAGCTTAGCGGAGATGCAGAAATAGTCAATTCGCCAGCCGATATTACGCACCCTGGCGCCGGCGCGAAAACTCCACCAGGAGTATTGGATTTTCTGGCCATTCAATTCGCGAAAAGTATCGATGAATCCGGCTTTTAAAAACCTACTCATCCAATTTCGTTCTTCTAATGTAAACCCCGCGTTTCCTATATTATCTTTTGACCGAGCCAAATCAATTTCCTGATGAGCAACATTGAAATCGCCGGTAATGATAACCGATTTCTTTTTCTCTAACTTTTTAACATATTTAAGTAAATCGTCATTAAATTCTAATTTATACCCCAAGCGAGTTAATTCATGATTAGAGTTCGGAAAATAGGTATTCACTAGATAAAAATCTTTAAATTCCGCTGTTTGAACCCGGCCTTCAATATCAAATTTTGGCAACCCAAAACCATTTTTAACGCTCATTGGTTTAGCGGCCCCATCGCGAATCAAAATCGCCGTACCGCTATAACCTGGCCGCTGGGCGCTATTCCAAAATTCCTGATAGCCGGCAAAATCAAATTCTACTTTTAACCGCGCGGCATCCGAGATTTTTATCTCCTGTAAACACAAAATGTCCGGCATCTGACTTTTTAAAAACCCGACCAGTCCTTTATTAATAGCGGCCCTAATTCCGTTAACATTCCAAGAGATTATTTTCATAATTTATGATATAATAAAAGTATACTTTAAATTATCCTATTTTTCAATTTTATGAGTTTAGAAGAACGGCTAAAATTCGCAGCTATGAAAGCTCGCCATCCTAATGTTTCCCGCGCTTGGTATAAAAAATGGTGGGGCGTTTTAATTTTAATAGTTTTGGGACTGATTTTAATTATTTTAGTAATTTCCGGTCTCTACGTTAGTAATAAAATAAAACAGATTCAATCAGGACAAGACGAAACTTCTTTAGAACAACAGCGGCAAAATTATTTAAACGCTATCAATGGCGACGGCAGTAATTACTATCTGGGCGCCGCTCAAGCGCCAGTAACAATTATTGAATTTGGAGATTTTGCCTGTCATTTTTGTGAGCAGTCGGTAGCTGGGGCTAAAAAATTGGCCGCCGCTTACCCTGATAAAGTAAAAATTGTTTGGCGCGATTATCCAACTATCGGCCCTAACTCCATAATTTTAGCCTTAGCCGCGCGCTGTGCCGGCGAGCAAGGAAAATTTTGGGATTTTCATGATATTCTGTTTGCTAATCAAGAAGGATTGTCCGCCGCCACTTCTAGCGACGAATTCGGCGGCCGTTTAGATTTATTAGCACAAAACCTTAAGTTAAACATTACACAATTTGACGATTGTTTAGCTAATAGTAAATATCTGGACCAAGTAAGCCGAGACCATCAAGACGGGGAAACTCTAGGAATAAAAGGGACGCCGACTTGGTTTATTAATAATTACTCGCCGATATCCGGATCGATTAGTGAAGATAAATTCATGGAACTGGCGGCCGGTCTGCTTAAATAGTTATAATAAAGTTCAACCTTAAATATATATGGAACAAGTTCGAGTTCATGGTCGCGGCGGTCAAGGAGTGGTTACGGCCGCCGAATTAATTGCCATTGCCGCTTTCTACGATAAAAAAGAATCACAAGCTTTTCCTAATTTCGGCGTGGAAAGAAGCGGTGCGCCAATTCAATCTTTCGCCCGGATTGATAATCAGCCGATTATTACCCGCGAGCAGATTTATCAACCCACAGTTTTAATAATCCAAGACGCGACCCTAATCGGTACGGTCGATGTTTTCGCGGGCGCGACGCGCGATACTAAAATTATTATTAACTCGCCAAAAAATTGCTGGCCCGAACTAAATAAAAAATATTCTCAGGTTTATTGCTCGCCCGCCACAGAAATTGCTCTAGAAATATTCGGCAAAAATATTGTTAATACTATTATCTTGGGCGCTTTTGCTAAATACACCGGTTTAATTTCTTTAGAATCTTTAGAAAAAGCCATTAGACAAAAATTTGCGACTAAAGGAAAAGAAATAATCGCTAAAAACATTTTAGCGATTGAGAAGGCCTTTAAATAATCATGATGACTAGTTAGATAATTTAGATAACAAAACCATGAAAAAAATAATCAGTTTAATAACTAAACCAAATACTTCTCTTAACAACCGAACTGGTTCCTGGCGGACTTATCGTCCTTTGATCGATTATAATACTTGCGTTAGCTGCGGCCTCTGCGCCAAAATCTGCCCCGAAGGCTGCGTCGTTATGAAAAATTCTACCCAGAAAAAAAAGTTGGAACCGAAAATAAATTATGATTATTGCAAAGGTTGCGGTTTATGCGCTAAAGAATGTCCGGTCAAAGCAATTAAAATGGAAAAAGATTATGAATAATAAAAAACAAATTTTAGAAGGTTCGCACGCTGTTGCTCTCACGATTAAAAACATCGCACCAGCCGTTGTCTCCGCCTATCCGATTACCCCGCAGACTCATATTGTAGAAGATTTGGCAAAATTTAAAGCCGACGGCGAAGCTAGCTACGAATACGTGCGGGCCGAAAGCGAATTTGCCGCCGCTTCGATTATTTTAGGAGCGAGCGCCGCTGGGGCACGTGTTTATAGCGCAACCAGCTCCCAGGGTCTTTTGTTAATGACGGAAGTAGTCTTTAATATCGCCGGCATGCGCTTACCGATAGTTATGACTTGCGCCAATCGCGCCGTTTCCGCGCCGATTAATATTTGGTGCGATCATAGCGACGTGATGTCAATGCGTGACGCCGGTTGGATCCAATTATTTGCCGCTGATAATCAAGAAGCAATTGACCAGCATATCCTCGCCTATAAACTGGCCGAGTCACTACGGCTGCCGGTAATGGTAAACATCGATGGTTTTATTTTGACTCATTCTTATGAACCGGTAATTATCCCCTCGGCCGCGGACATAAAAAAATTTTTACCCAGCTATCGTCCGACCATCGGAACATATTTAAATCCTATTAGCCCAATAACCATGGGCGCTTTTTTCACGCCGGAATATTATTTAGAAACCAGAGAAGCGCTGCATGATGATTTGCAGAGCAGTTTAAAAACTATTGCTAAAGAAAATAAACTATTTAAAAAAATCTTTCGACGCGATAACGGTTTAATCGAATATTACGGCCCCAAAAAACCGACAACGGTTTTGGTTGCCATGGGCTCAGTCGTCGGCACAATTTTAGAAACTATTAAAAATAATAAACAATTAGCCGCGACCACCGGACTATTAAAAATCCAGGTTTACCGGCCTTTCCCAAGAGAAGAAATTAATAAAATAATCAGCCGCGCTAAAAATATCGCGGTCATTGAAAAAGCTATCAGTTTAGGACAAGCCGGACCGCTATATTCCGACCTAAAAGCCGGCCTCGGCGTTAGCAGTTTAAATATTAAAAACTACATTGTCGGTCTGGGCGGACGCGATATAACTCAAAAAATGATTGCTAGTATTATTAAAGACGCACCGCAAAAAAATCAAACGATAAAATTCATCGGAAAATAAATCTGGAAACAATATGATAAAATTTTTCAAATTAACATTTCTTTTATCCTTGGCGCTTAATATTGGCGGATTAATTATTTTAGCTGGTACGCCGCAGGCCGCAATAGCCGCTTCAACTAAAAATCCGATTGATTTTCAACCGCAAATTAGTATCCCTGGATCTATCTTTAACAATACGGCGCCAACCAGCGGCGGTACCTATGACCCTAATACTAAAAAAACTCACAGCGCTCTCCTAGCTCAATATATTAAAGCTTTTTATGATTATGGTTTAGCTGTCGTTGGTATTTTAGCGGCGATTGTTCTGATGGGCGGTGGCGTTTTATGGCTTACTTCCGCCGGCAATGACTCTAAGATAACTCAAGCTAAGGAATTAATTTTCGGTAGTATTATCGGCGCGATAATTCTTTTTGGATCTTACATTATTCTTAATACGATTAATCCTGATTTGTTAGAATTGAAAGTAATTAGTTTGACGGGTATAGAAAAAGAAATGTTCACTGGTACTGTTTGTTGCGACCCTGATAAAGGCGGAGTAGTTTATGAACTGACAACCAAAGAAGACGGCACAAAATATTATCGAACGGGAGACAAAAAAGGGCAAAAATTTACCGGTTGCGCGAGCGCTACGGGATTTGCCAATGCTCAACCATGTCCGGGAGGAAATTACTCCTGTGAAAGATCGCCCGATGGTCTATTAGCATTAACTTCCTACGATATTATTGGGGAGAACTCCTATAAATGTGTTCCGATTAATGATATGTGCTGTTTTTGTTCTGTCGGCTTATTTAGCCAGCCAACATCATTTACAGCCTGTAAAGATCATGTAACATCGCAGGGCGGTTGCGAAGATTATTGTCGCACCAGACAAGTCGGTGGTATAAAAACTGGATATAGAACTTTCTTTTACCCTGGAACATATAATTGCAGCACCGACGGAGATTATTATAATTGGTGTTTAGCGCCGAAATAAATAAATTATTATGACAAAAAATAACGAACCACACTTCATTTCTTCCGGCCATAACGCTTGCGCCGGTTGCGGCCAATTATCCGCCGTACAAGCGGTAATGCGCGGCTTAGATAAAAATACCATTATCGCTAACGCGACCGGTTGTTTAGAAGTAACCACGACCGCTTACCCGCAAAGCGCTTGGGGACTGCCTTGGATTCATTCTTTATTTGAAAATGCGGCGGCGGTCGCTTCGGGAATTAAAGCGGCACTAACTCAAAGAGGCGATAAAAATACCAAAGTTGTTGTTCAGGCTGGTGATGGCGGTACTTATGATATCGGCATCGGATTGATTAGTGGCATGTGGGAACGGGAAGAAAATATTTTATATGTCTGTTATGATACCGAGGCCTATTCTAATACCGGTATCCAGGCTTCGGGAGCGACTCCCTTAGGGGCATCAACAACTACTACCCCCGACGGCTTAAAGGCTCTGGGCTCAACCCAAAGAAAAAAAGACATGATCGGTATCGCTTTAGCGCATGGCTTAAAATATGTTGCCCAAACAAGCGCCGGTTTTCCTGATGATATCACGAATAAAGTAAAAAAAGCCTTGACTTTTAACGGCCCGACTTATATTCAAATTCTCTGTCCTTGTATCCCGGGTTGGAAAATTAATAACGATCAGGCGGTTACGATGGGAAAATTAGCGGCCACCGTCGGCTTATACCCGCTTTTAGAGTATGTCGACGGTAAACTAGTCTCATCCAGCATTACTGAAAAATTCACCGCTAAACCGGTCGAGGAATACTTAAAAACTCAGGGGCGCTTTAAACACTTGAAAGATGAGGAAATAAAGATGATTGAAGATTTAGCCGCCGAGAATATTAAAAAATATAAAATATGAGAAGAATTTCTCTGACCATCGGATTACTAATAGTATTTTTTTCTACCGCTTCCCCACTAATTGCCCAAGCGGCGGAAAAACAATGTGCTTGGCGAGCGGAAATGACGCAAACTAATCCGGAGACTAGCACTTCACAGACTAGCGGCGGCTGTTATAGCGACGAAACACAATC
>Ga0172381_10001130_pt1 | contig 32504 bp, 46 predicted proteins | sample Leawel6488metaG_FD_119754 | JGI IMG/M metagenome (GOLD analysis project Ga0172381, IMG submission 119754) | Leachate microbial communities from a municipal landfill in Southern Ontario, Canada - Leachate well 64-88 metaG | ecosystem: Engineered > Solid waste > Landfill > Unclassified | place... | reverse complement strand
GAGTAACATTTGACATTGTACCGTTACCATTATCTAAAACTGGTACTACGATAGCGCCAAAGTATGATCTAAATTTTCCATCAAAAGTCATATTTATTTTTGAATTATTAATTATTTTGTTGCCTTGCAGTAGATATGATTTACGCCACCTTGAGCGAAATACGCAGTAGCGACACTTCTAAATCCAGCATAACCTAACATTTTAAAAAGTCTTTTTGGAGTAAAACCACATTTATGAAATTGACCTTCTCCATCTTGATTACCATATATAGGAGCATAAGACCAATCATCTTCGGGATTTTTTAAGAAAGCTTCACAAACTGAAGCCATATCGGGAGTAAGAATAATAACTTCACCATTATTTTTTAATACTCTATGCCATTCTTTAAGCATAGGGATAATATCATTAAGACCAATATGTTCAATCACATCATAAGCAACTATCTGAGCGACAGTGCCATTGTTTAAAGGAAGTTTACGTATGTCCCAAGAAGCATCAGCAGAAGTATCAAACAAATCTATATTAAGAAACCCTTCTCTATAATCAATACCACTACCAAGATTAAGTCTTAAACCTGATACTGGAGCTGGTGGATTCTGTATATTTATTACAGTTTCCTCTATACCCTGACCTGGGTCCATATTAGGAACTTTTTCTTCTTTTTTTTCTTTAGCCATATTTTACTTATTTTACACCATTGTCGTTACCTTGTATATACCAAAAACGGGCTAAATTAATAGCCCGTAATTAGTTTCGATTACAACAAAATTAACTTTCGTCATAGACCCAAGTATAACCACCGAATGGTGTGTCACCTGCTGGAGCGCTTGAATTTGTAGTTAATTGAACTCTCAAGAATGAAGGTCCATAACCAGAAGCGTTTCCAAGAGTAAGTGATCCCAAAGCGATAGCAACGTTTGTTGCTGAACCAGTTGGAACACCTGAACTAGAAGCACCACCATCTGTAGCGACTGTACTTGAACCAGTTGATTGAGTATAACCAGCGGCACTAGTACCTACAGCGTTGTAAGTAGTAGATGTCCAAGTAGTTGACTGATAGAAACGAACATTACTGAATGTGTTTGTTGCAGTAGTAGAAAAGTAAGGTCTTAAGTGGATACCAAAAGAATTTTGTCCAGCTGGGATATTTGATCCTGCTGTATTATAATCTGCTGTTCCTTGACTAGTAGCTTGTTTGAAGTACCAAAGAGAACCAGTAGCTCCTAACAAAGATACTGAGCCAGTACCTGTACCGTAATTTTGTGCAACACTAAATGTAGCTGCCATATTTGTTCACCTCCTAAAAAATAATAATTAATAATTTATCTATATTTCTGAATCGTCTATATAATTTCCTAAAGAAGATTTTTGTTTCTTTTCATTATCCCAATCTTTACGATTTAGTCTAATAAATTCTTCTTCTTCCTCATAAGTTATATTTTTCTCTGAGGCTAACTGTGAAATTACCTGTTCAGGAGTTGAATCTTCAAAGATTTCTCCATCAGGACCAAGACATCTTACAGCGTTACCGCTATTGATCTGGTTTTGAGCAGAAGTATTATCATCTGTCCAAACTACATCTTTATCTCTATTTGTTTCGCAGTCTTTTATAAATTTTAGCCACATAGGTTTGTTCCTAATTTTTAACCAAAAAAAAACCACCAAAAAATGGTGGTTCGTTAAGTGCGGATACTTAGTGGAGTCAGGATACTCCTTTTAAACCCTATTCGTATAATAAACACACAAACCAGTCTCTGTCAAGACCTAATGAATCCTACTTTTGTTGATCCACCTGAAATAGTGGTGACATAAACAGCATTATTCACAAAAAATTCTACTGATTCAAATGGTGCTAATTGAAATCCACCTTGACCGTTAGTTGATAGATAACAAATTGTTTGACCTTGATTCTTTATCTTTACTGGACCATGACTATTACCATCGAATAACCTTACAGTTCCTCTAACTGGTATTTCTGTGATGCAGAGTTGATTGACTGATTCATTTACGAAATCAATCATTGTTTCTTTGAAGTCTGTTAAAAACTCCATGTATATCTGACGTTTAATTCTTTTCTCAGATATATTTGGTGTGTCTAATTCTTCATCTTTTTCTAATTCCCAATCCATATATTTGCTATTTCGCCCTCATTAACAGGTAATATTAAACAACGACATCGATGATGTGCTGGAGTTGATTTAACTCCACTAGGGAATAGTGAACCTATTTTAATTGAACCTGCATCTTCATTACCCATACAAATATCACAAACTAATTCATCTCTAGCAGTTACCCATTTAACGTATTCAATGCCACTACGAGCATAAACTTCTAACTCTATGTCACCTAAAGCTAAGGCGGCTTCATGTTCAGCAATTAAGTCACCACGATTATCAGATGCTTTCTTAAGAGATGACTTAACCAATTTAGCTATGTCTTCTGGGCTTAATCCTTCTTTCAAAGAATCTCTAATTATTTTTACTAACCATAACTGTGAAGTCTGTTCAATCAACGCAAGTGAATTATCTACTCTTTGTCTTAATTTATTTATACTTGTTTCATTAACTAGATTGAAAGTTTGTTCTACTTTAAGTTTGTCCAAAGCAGATTGACCACCTTTATTGGCAGCGAAAAGTAAATAACTATTTAACTCATCTTCTTCAATTATTGCTACTAATGCAATCCAATGTCTCATCACACCATCATAAATTTCAGGGTTATCAACTGGTTTTAAATCAGCTTTAGTTAAGCCGACAATATCACTGATTACTTCTTTTTTAGAGAACATTAAAAACTGCTTCTTAATAGCTGAAGAAAACATTTTTGAGATAGCATCGTGTTCAGGGCTAGATAACACATCTCTCAAAGCGATGTTAATACGGATTTTATAGAAAAAATCCTCTAGTGCCTGTTTAATTAATTTTGTTTTATTGCTCATTCTTCATTATGTCCGCTATTTCATCATAGAGTTCCATGACTGAAGTGACAATCTGATTTTCTCTAGCGATGAATGGATCGAATAAATCATTAAGTTCGTCTCGATTTTTTACATTACCTAATGCGTCCTTAACAATTTTTTGAGTTCTTGGATCAATCACCACTGTTTTAAATTCTCTGAAGCCTTTTGTTTGCTTCATATCATTTAAAGCGGCTCTTTTCCATCTCTTTAATTCATCTACGACTTCATTTCGACTAAAGCTATCTAGCTTATTCGCTATCTTTTCGTCTTTAGTTTTTTCGTCAGTTGTAGTTGTAGTCACTTTACTCTCATCTTTTGTCTTAGTAGATGCGGCTGGTTTTGGTGTAACACCCTCAGTTGGAACAGGATTGTTTAAAGAATATGAAGCAGGTAAAATAGCGTTACCAGATGCTGACATATTAACTAAATCGTGAACAAAAATTGGACCAACTGGAGTCATAACATATGGAGGGCAACCTAATGGTTCAAGACCTTCACCAAGTCTCCATTCGTCAACAGATACAGCACCAGTACCAACTAAAGCTTTGAATACATCAGCTTCTTCTTTACGATTAGTAGGATTAATATTTGTCCAAGTAAATTCAAAATCAGTCTTTCCCATATCTTCTTGAACTATATGATCAAAAAGTTCTTTTAGTAAATTAGCTAAAGGATATTGACCTCTTTCTTTACCAATTTCCCATTCAGCTTCAGTAGCGCCTTTACCTCTTTCAAAATCAAAACCTATTGATTGTGGTGGCACTTCCATTACTGAACAAGTTTGTTGAAGTAACCATTTTTCAAATCGATCAAATTGCATATCCTCAGGTTTACGAATTGGATTCCATTTCATACCTTCAGGTAAGAATTTGATTTTTCTTTGATATTTTGGATCACCAGAAATCATTGCGTCCCAAGCAACTTGCCAAGAATTAAGTTGATCTTGATTCGAAGCAATATCTTTTGGAAGTTCAATGAAACCTTCTGGAATATTTCCTTCTGTTAAATAAGAAAGATTATATGAGGAAAGTTTTAACGCTGTAGTTACTACTAAAATTAATGTCTCGACTAAACTTAAACCATAAGGGCTATTAGTTCGTGGATTCATTACACGATAAATAAGTTCATCAACACTTAATTCAGCGACTTTCTTACCACTTATTTTTTGAATGTAAGCAGTTTGAGGTGCATTTGGAGTAGTCCCATCTTGATTTATAACTAATTCAATTGTCGAAGCATCGATAGGTAAATAACCTAATGTTTCTCCACCACGAGTTTTTCTTTTATATAAAGAAACTGCATCTAAGACCATTAAATCTTCAATAATCTTATTACAGAAAGTTCTAAATGAAATTGTTTTATCGCCAGTTGGATTAGTAAAGAACTTTTTAATACTCTCAGCTTCTTTAGTAGCGGCTTCTTTTTCTTTTACATCTTTAATAACTTTAGTAGGAGTAATATCCCAAGTAAGTTGATTAATTTGTCGTTTACGATAATTAATACAAGCACGTAGAATTGGATAGTAAATTGAAAAGTCTCTAAGAGTATTAGCGCCAATACCTTTGGCAAAATTTCTAGACTCTGACCGAAATTCATTTGGTAATGAAGTGGTAGAAACTTGTTTAGCCAATGAAGTTGCTATAGTTTCTTCTTTAAACTGTTTTAACTTTTCATTAACGCCTTCGTTAATGATCGGGCTAAAAGCCGATTTTAGAAGTTTGGTCCAAATATTTGGCATAATTTTTATAAGCGAACTGAATTAACTCTTAACCATTCTACCAGACTTGGTGTTAAACCGACACCTGGCTTAGTATAATAATCCAGTAATGCTTCTCCTGTGACTCCCCTCGATTGAGCCACTCGCGCATAGTTGAGGGAATGAAAATAATGGTCTGCGCCTTTTTCTATCCATTTCGATATATTCTGACCTTTAGAATTTTTTTCTGTTACCCGTGATGAAGCTCTTAACTGTTCAAAGTAATCTCGGACAGTCTCAATATTCTTGGGCAGTTCCATTTTTTTATTTTGTATGTCTGCTATAAGATAATCCAATGAATTAGTTCTGTCAAGACGGACTTCATATTTTATGTCGTCCCATAGGGTATATTCTTGCACTGGAAAATCAGTCATTGAATAAATAGCGGCGTAGACTTTCCCAGGGAACATAGCAATCAATTCTTGAACCTTTGTTGTCTCTGGTTTCTTATCAATAACAGTTGTTTTAACACCATAGGCTCTGATAACTTGTTCAACACTATCAGCTGGTCCAAAGAATTTAGATACTGTACCAACCCATATAAGTCTAAATTGACCATTAAAGCCACGCTCTAGAACTGTACAATGTAAAATATCTGGTCCTACATCGACTCCAAGAAAACAACCTTTAATATCTGAAACTGGAAACATATATTCGTGAACACAAGCGTGAAGTTCTTCTAGTTTAATTCTCTGACCTTCTACTTCATATGGTAGTCCTAAGTCCTGATTGTAAAACTGTTGAAGTGCAGAGAACCCTGAAACTCTAGATTTACGATACTTCTTAATTAAATCAGCAACAGTAACCATTGGGTTATACATTCCAGAAATCATATAGCCATGAACTTGAGAAGCTGGATTTTGTATTAACCAACGACCATTATAATCAAGACGATCAATAGGTTTATGACACTTTGTACATCGACAAATTTTCTTTTCCATATCGACACTCTTAAAGAAATCTATCTCTTGCCACTCTTTACAGTGTTTACATTGAACTTGCCAAATTCTTCTATCTGATTCTAGATAAGAACGATGAACTCCCCAATTTGGAAGTGTAGGAGTAGATGCTTCTCTACGCCACTTTAAAGCAGAGGCGAGTAAACGTTTTTCGATATAAGGGACATTATCTTCAACGAAACGATCACGTTCGTCCAAGAACACTGCGTCAGCATCGACTGAGATAATCTGTTTTTGATTTTGTGATCCTCTAAAGTAAATATGACCTTTACCAATTTTCTTAAGACCTAGTTTTCTAGTCTTTTGGTCGTCATCTTCAATTCTAGTTTTTAAATACTCTGACATTTCTAGAGTAGGATTTAAACGAGCTTGAACGAAGTCTTGAAGTTGAGCTTGAGCTGGAGTTGTAAACATTGAATTAAGACCAAGTTGCTCAGCAATCCATACACACTCAGAAATAAGTCGCTCTGAAATTCCCATCTGGGCTGATTTTGTATAAACGATATTAGGATATTGATCCTGATATATTTGGATTAAGTATGGTCTATTTTTAAAATTCAGTGGTGTACCACGTGAATTTACCCATACAGCTTTAACCCAACTAAAATAATCAGACAACCTCTCCGTCTTGAATTTCTGTTGAGCGATCAGCAGAAGCTTCTGGGAGAGAACGTCTAATTCGTTCTCGTTTAAGGTCGGCAATAAGTTGGAGAATTCCTTCATAATCCGATGTTTCAACTAACTTATCTAAATTAGTTTTTGGGCCATTAATATTAATCTGGGTTAACGAAGTATTGCCCTTGTCACTACCGTTCCCATCTATTCCTAATGCTTTTCTTTCTTCTTGTAATCCACCAACGATCATCTTACGAGCATCATCGGCAGTTATGTCTAAACCTGTCTGTTCTAGTACCTTAGCTCCTTTTAACTGCATGAATCTAGCTAGTCGAGCTTGTCTCTCTCTGACTTTAACTATCTCAGAGGCATCACCTTGAATTAGTTTCTCTTTAGTAACTTCTATGGTTTTGGCTTGTACTTTCTTTTTTTCTTTAGCCCAACCAGATACTTGATTAACATTGTTCAAAGAGATGCCTTTATCACGCAAGAAGTCTCGGACTGATAACCAGTCGCCACTAAGAAACTCTGTTCTTAGTTTAGTCCAATCATGCCTTACTAGTTTCGTCTTTGTCATTTATTTTTTCCTCGACCTCTGTTAATTTTGGAGGATTTTTTATAAGTTCTTCTCTCTCTATCTCTAGTTGATCGTATGCTTCTGTGAATAGTTTATCCCATTCTTTAGCAACATTATCCCAACTATAATCTAGAACCCAATTGTACGCTCTTTCTTCAATCTCTTTAACTTTATCTGGATTATCATAAACCCAAATTAGTTTTTTGACTGCATCAGCAACGTTAGTAGTTGGTCTAACTCTTTCTAAATCACCGTTACCAAATGAAACCCATTCAGATGAAGTAGAACCACTAAGCATTGGTACGCCACGAAGTTTTGTATAGATGTTGTCTATGTTCGTGATATCTTCATCTTTATCGTAATTAAATAGTTCTGGGTGAGTAGTATTATTTGGAGCGACTACTGCTGTTTTAGTAGCGAATCCTTCTAAATTATAAAATCCAAACCCTTCTCCTAATGTGGTTGACAAAATACAATTTGAAACATTATAAATTCGGTTCAAAGTATCAATCTTAAAACCAGTGTTAGCGTTAAAGGCACTTGGTGTCACCCAGTTCTCACCGTATTTTAATATTCGATAATTTCTAGCGAATTCTTGTAGTGAACCCCAAGCATCTGTGTCTTGACAGTTAAGATATAAGAATGAATCTGGTCGTCTCTTTAAAAATTCAGCAAATATAGCTAGAGTTCTAGCTAAATCTTTTCTCATTTGATTTCTAGCAACGACTGTAATTAAGAAAGTATCCTTTTTGACTCTACCATCAAAGAACTTCTCTCTAAATTCATCTTTTTCTTCTTGAGTAATTGGGTGAAAATCTTCAGTATTGACACCGTGATAAATAATTCTAGTTCTATCAGCGACTTTAGTTGGAGTTCCCAAGCTTAAGTCAGCTTTAATCATTTCATCTTTACAGTATTGTGTGTACGCTACTGGATAGTCAGATAAGTTAATTGCTTTTTCTAACCAATTACCACGAATTATTGAATCTACTGGCCAATAAGAAACGATTTTAAAATTATAATCTACTGGAACTTTAGGAGAATTTTTAAATGCCACTTGAGCTTTCTTTAAAACTGTCATTGTTCCTTCATTGAATACACGAACAGGTTCTTCAAGAATAAAGGGATCATTTAAAGTAAAAACTATATCCCATGGAGGTTTACAATCAGGGTCTTTACCAAGAACAGCAGAAACTAATCTACCTCGACCATGAAAATCAGCATCATAACCAACATCAATACCAATCTTAGCTGGGTAAATTCTGTATGGGTGTTTAAAAGGGTCTTTATATCCGCCACGATCATTGATACCGATAACATCGATTTGGTATTTACCAGTCATCGCTAATCGTCTTAGAATATTTCTAGATACTGTACCGAAACCAGTTGAACAATCTGGAGTATCTCCCCAGAATAGAAGTTTTATAAGCTTTGGTTCTTCTTTCTTTATAGTCTTTTTAAATTGTTTCACTTTTTTTTGTGACATATTTTTATTAATTATTAATTTTTGTTTCTTCTTTTACATCAGTAATTAAAACATCAGTAGTTAGAATCATCATACCAACACTTACAGCATTAGTTAAAGCAGATTTGGTTACTTTAGCTGGATCAAGGATTCCCATTGCAATCATTGAACCCATATGACCATCAGCGGCGTTATAACCCCAATCACAATTTGGATCACTAGATAGCAATAATTGATTCTCAATAGTTTTTAATATATATCCATCATCTTCACCGCAGTTACTTACTAATCTTCTAATTGGTTGTCCAAGAGCATATTTCAAAATATCAACTCCAACCTGTTCTTCGGCAGAATCAGTTTTAACATCGATCAAAAATAGAGAAGCTTTAAGTAAAGCAACTCCACCGCCTGGAAGAATACCTTCTTCTATCGCGGCTTTAGTAGCCTCTATTGCGTCTTTAACTCTTTCTAATCTTTCTTTCATTTCGACCTCAGTAGCTCCACCAACTTGAAGAACAATGACACCACCAATTAATTTCGCTATTCGTTCTTGTAGTTTTTCTTTATCGTAATCTGAATTTGCTTTTTCTAATTGAGATTTTAATTGAGAAACTCTAATTTGAATTTCATTTGCATCTCCTTTACCACCAAGAATACGAGTCTTTTCTTTATCAGTGAAAACTGAATCTGAGTGACCACATACATCAATATCCACTTCATCAAACTTTGTACCTAAATCTTCAGAGATTACTTTTCCACCAGTTAAGAACGCAATGTCTTGGAGAATTTCTTTCTTTCTCTCACCAAACCCAGGTGCTCTAACAGCTACAACATTTAAAATTCCACGAATCTTATTTATAACTAAAGCGGCTAATGCTTCACCTTCGATATCATCGGCGATGATAACAACATTTTTTGTTACTTTAACTAATTTATCTAAAAATGGAAGAATCTCTTGCATCGAATTTAATTTTTTATCAGTCAAGATTATGTAAGGATTATCGATAGTAGTTTCCATATTCTCAGTATCAGTAGCGAAGTAAGGAGATAAAAACCCTTGATCGAATTCCATACCAGAAGTTTCTTTTGACTCTAAACCTAAACCATTACCAGCTTCAGCCGTAATCAAACCATCTTTACCAACTTTTATAATACTCTCAGCAATCTTTTTACCTAGTTCTGAATCACCAGCAGATATAGTTGCGACTTGTTCGATAGAAGCTTGATCGTCATATTTAATCTCTGTCTTCATCTTATCTAATTCTTCAATAACTACTTTAAGACCTTTCTCTAAACCTTTACGAAGAATCATTGGATTAGCCCCAGCTGTGACATTTTGTAACCCTTTATTTACAATGGCTTGAGCTAAAACAGTTGCTGTAGTTGTGCCATCACCAGCAACATCATTAGTCTTAGCGGCAGCTTCTTTAACTAACTGTGCTCCCATATTTTCAAATGGGTCTTCAAGTTCAATCTCTTTAGCAACTGAAACACCATCGTGAAGAACAGTTGGACCACCATATTTCTTATCGATAGCTACATTTCTACCTTTAGGTCCTAATGTTGTTATTACTGCATTAGCTAAAATATTAACTCCGTTAAGGATTGACTGTCGAGCATCTGCTCCAAATTTCAATTGTTTTGACATTATTTATTTAATTATTAATTTTTTGGTTCAAAAGCACTTTTAAAGATAAAGCGTTTTAAATCATTATTATCTAAGACATTATTATGAGGATCAAAACCCCACTTACTAATAAAGTAAGAACGATTTTTTTCGTAAGTATGTTTATTTCTCAAATCAAGTTCATCGTCAACTGCGATAGTTCTAGAACCGTAATGATAGAACAAAGCAGTGGCTGTTTTACCAGCTTTTAAATCTAATCTAAGCAATCTTTGATGCATATCACCGTCTTCAAAATATGCTGGTCTTATATTCTCATCAAAGTAGCCTGGCTTAGGTTCTTTAGTGCCTTCTTCTTTATCTGCAAGAACGCCAGTAAAATATTTATCAACCATAAAACATGAAAAATGAGGGTGATCATCAAAACCTTCACCAATTGGAACATTGTTCATACAACTCTTAATAGCAGTTGTTGTTTCTTCTCTAGTTTGACCTTTCCATTCAGCGGCAGTCCACATAGAATATTCGATATGTTCTTGAGCAAATTTAACTAAATTATCAACACAGTCTGGGTGAAAAATTAAATCGTTATTTGGTATTAAAATATAATCTGCGTTAGTCTCATTACCATAATCTAGTATTTCATTCCATGCACTAGCTAAACAATTACCGTCACTATTCATAATAACTTTTCCCAATGCTTCCATTCTTTCTAAATATTCTGGTTTACAGTAATTTATCAAGATGACTATTTCTAAATCGTGATTTTTACTTTTAATTGATGCGACTGTTTTTTCTGTGAACTCAGCGTGGAGTTCTTGTGTTATGTAGACTGGTATCCCGACAGTTAATTTCATTTTTATTTCAAATTATTTTAAATTATAATGTATTATACAATCCTTTTAGAAATGTCACTACCCTGCAAGTTGATTTCCCATCACATCTATAAAGATTGGCTATAGTTTGTTGTTCTTGTTTAAAATGCGGATCACCTAAAGATGAAGACATTCCCAGTGGCGCTCTTTCAATTTGATTTATATTTTCTTCTTTATTATAAAAGTCACTAGTTAAACTATCGTGACCATGAAATATAACTGGTTTGTTCATTAACGAAGCTTCGATTGATAAAAATGATTCTATACAGACAATTCCTTTAGAAGCTTTAATGAGTTTATAGATGAAATCAATATCTGTTAACTTATCGGCGATAATTTTAAAATCTCTACCTTGCGACAAGTAAGACTGTCTTGTTTGTTCATAGTCAATATTCCCAGGGTGTAGTTTAAAGACAATTTGTGTTGGAGAACTAGTTATCAAATGTTCTTGATAGTCACGAAGTATTGATGAATTTATAACATCGGTTGGAGCTATAGATAAAAAGAAATCTCTAACTCCTAATTCTTGATAGATTGGTTCTAAATCAACATCTTCATTTTTAACCTTATGTAAATCATCTAATTTAGGCATACCTAAATTTAGAACTCTGTCATAATCGTATTTATCTCCTAACCATTTATAGTCTTGATCGCACCCAACTAGATAATAACTGAACTTACTCATATCGTGATCCCAAAATTTATTACACAAATTTAAACCAGAGTCCCAAGCGTGTTGCATTATTATTGATTTACCACCAGTATTTAAAAAATATTCATTCATCTCCCAATTCTGTCCCATGTGCATATTACACATCACAACGGCTTTCCAATTTTCTCTATCAGTTGTAGTTTTAATATTTAAGTCATCACACAACTGTTTTGTTGTTTCATTAGTTGTATAAACGACACCGTCAAGTTCTTTGATGACGTTATACATCCAGTGAATCTCCCAGTAACAGTGAGCAAAAAATAATATTTTATCCATTAGGTTTTGTTACTTCAGCGCTAATAACTCCTTGATTGTATCTTTCACTAAAATGAGAATCGATTTTTATATTTGTGAATCCAACTTCTTTTAACATCTGTCCTAATCTCCAATCAGAAAAACCTGTCTTATGATATTCACCTGGGTGACTTTGTAATCCAAATATAGTTTGAAGTTTCCAACCCCAACGTGCCTGATCATCAGTGTTCATAAAATCATTTAAAACCCAAATCAAATCTGGGACTTCTAGTTTCCAAACACCACCTGGTTTAAGAATTCTAAAAACAGCATACATAGCAGGGAAAACATCTGCGTCTCTAAGATGTTCTAAGACATGCATAGTTAATGCTTCATCAACAGAATCGTCTTTAATCGTCAAAAGTCTCGTAATATCGTCTTTAATATCAGCCTTAGTGTATAAATCAACTGACTTATAGCCTTCGATTACATCACCGCCACTACCAAGATTTAGTTTTATTTTTTCTTCCATCCGTGTTTAATTGCCCAATCAGTAACTAATTTAATGACATAGTCAATCTCCTCATCGGGCATATAAGGATAAATTGGTAAACTTACAATTTTTTCATAGACATCTTCCGTTTGACCACAATAAGCATCGTATTTTTTAAAAGCTTTCATCATATGAAGCGGTGGAAAATGAACACTGCATTTAACACCATTATCTTTCATGTAATACATAAACTTATCTCTTTCTGGAATTATGATTGGATATAAGTGCCATGGGTATCTATCTTCTCTAAAACCAAAAGCGTCATTATATTTTTTAGCTACTCTGGCTCTATCAGCGTTCATATCATCTAGTTTTTCTAATTGAACTAAACCAATACAAGCGGCGACATCTGTAGAGTTAGCTTTCCAACCTTCAAATTCAGATTCAAACCACCAATAAGCATCTCCTGTCTCATACATTTTTTCTCTCTCATAAATAGCATTAGCATTGCCATAAAGTCTAGCTTTTTTATACCAATTTGCTTCTTCTTCAGATTCACAGGCAATCATTCCACCTTCACCAGTTGTCATACATTTGGTGACATAGAAAGAATATGCTTGTCTGGGCCCATGATAACCCCCACGAACGATTCTGTGAGCAGAGTCTTCAACTAATACCTTTTGAAAATCATTGTACATTTCACAGCGTTTCCCAGCAAAATGAACAGGGATAAAATAGTCACAACCAGATATACAAGTTCCTTCTATGGTAAAAGGATTTCCAAACCAGCTAATATCTACAAATTGAATATTTGCACCAGCATGAATTGGAGCTAATGCAGTAGCGGCACAAGTTAGAGAAGGAACACCAACTGTAATCTTTTTTCTATCTTCTCTTTGGATATCTTTAAAAACATACTCACACGCAAGAGTAAGCGCGGCAGTACAGTTGTCGACCATTACACAATAAGGCGCGTTAATATATTCAGCAAATTTCTTTTCAAATTCTTCAGTCTTCTTACCAAAAGTAAGCCAACCTGATTTTACCTGTTCGTAAACAGCTTTAGCTTCTTCTTCACCTATATTTGGTTTGTAAAATGGTACGTTCATCTTATTCTCCTTATTGTCATAAATGCTTCAGCGTATTTAGTATTTATTTCTGAACCTCTAAACTCTGCCAGTATACCTATACCTTCAATAGATCGAGCATGAGGATATTTTTTAAGTTCTTTTTCGTAGAAAAGTTTCATCTTTTCTCTTTTAAATTTTAAATCCCAATAATCTAACTCAAAATAAGTATCAGGCTTAAATGGAATTATACTCACTCCAGCAGAACCAGGTGTTTCATAAGAATAAATCTCTTTAACTCCTGATTGTGGTCGACATGCAACCATAGTAGCTTCAGCAACCATTTGATGATCTTTATTTAAGTCACCAATAAAGTGAGTGAATACTGCATCTGGTTTAAATTCTTCAATCTCTTTTTCGATTATTTTATTTACTTCGAGTTGACCTAATAAGTCTAATCGTTGATCATCTTTATCAGTTCTACCACTAGTAATTACAAAACAAAAAACTTGATGTCCAGCTTTCTCAAGTTTACTATAGACACCGCCACAACCTAAAATTTCATCATCTGGGTGAGCACCTATTATTAGAACTTTCATAATTGTGGACCATTAACAAATAATTGATGAATAGCAGACCACGTAGTTGGTGGTTCGTATTCTTGAAAAATTACTTCTATGTTTGCGTCTTTAAAATCTTTAACGACTAAATATTCTTTTCCCATTCTACCTGAATAGTATTCGTCAGCTTTTAATTTCTTGCAAATATTTAAGACTAATTGACTACCTTTACCATGAATACCAGATAAGCTTGAAGCTCTAATTATTTCAGTTTTAATTTCAAATGCTTCTAAAAAGAATTTGAGCAGTTCAAAATTAATGTCAGCTAAGTTCATGTCAGGAGTTATTCTCTCGTAGTGTTTCTGAAGCATTGGAAAATACTTATCAAAGTAAGCAGTGTCTTTATAGTTTTGTTTTAGAATATCTAAATGAGATTTAGTCCAAATAATATTATCTGCATGACAGTCTAAATATTTTTGAAAGAAGCCAGAATGTTTTATTGGGATTGTTAGCCATCGAGAATAATTATTTTCTTTAGGTATTCGATTACGATTATCAAAACTATTCTTTGAAAATTGAACAGTGTCTAAGTAAACGAACTTATCGCAATTTTGCACTTTTTCTAAGTACCCTAGCCACGGTAGATAAGCTGGCTGATGTATGCTTACTTTCATAATAGTTTTTCTTAATTATTAACTTCCCTGATTTTTGATCTCTATACACCAATGAGTATGGAGATATTCTTATATTTTTTAAAATTACACCTGAACCTATTACAGAATGATGACCAATCTGAGTACCTCCAAGAATAGCAGACTGAGTTCCGATGAAAACGTAAGAACCAATATAAATGCTCTTTCTTTCAACTTCATTACAAAGTTCAACTGTTTTTTTATGACTATCAGCGCAATTTATAACAACAAACGAAGCGATGTCGCAATGATCGCCTATAAACACCATCGAACCCTTAGCATAAATTTCTGAGTAGCCACCAATATATACTTTCTTACCTATTATTGGATTACCATTAATCCAAACAAATGGGTGATAGATATTATTTTTATTATCGATTACCCAACATAGTAGTTTACGAAGTAATTTTTTTATCATTTCTGTATTAATAAATCATAACGTTTTTCTGGTTCATAATTTGATCCAACAGTTCTATATTTAAAGTCACCGCATAAAAACTCTGGATCAAAGGAAGACATACCATCACGATCATCGTGAATCACCGCTGAATCAAAAACATCGGCAACATAAATTAAACCATCTGGTTTACAAATTCTTACAAACTCTTTGATTGTTGCTCTTGCTTCTTCTTGACTTAAATATTGAAATACTGCTGAACAGATTACTCTATCGAAAGTATTTGACTCTATGAACTTTAAACTTGGACAAACACCGTAATAGGTTTTTACTTTCTTGTTTTCTTTAAATTTATTCATTAAATATTTGACAAGATTAGGGTGTCCTTCGATTAAAGTTAGTTCTTTACAGTTACTTAATAAATGTTCAGCCAATAGACCATTACCACAACCGATATCAGCTACAACTAATTTAGAATTTAAACCTAAAGACTTAATTAATCTTTTTGATGTTGCATTATAATCATAATTTTCTGGTCTTAAGTTTGCACTTGGACCATCTGGAACATTATTGTCAGTGAACATATTCAAATAACTAGATGTCATATTTTGCAATCTCCTTTAAGCGATTCAAATCATTAACGGTGTCAACGGACATGTGTTTAAGATCAAGTTTTCTATTATCAAATATGTAAGGGTTACGTTCAAAGTGTAAAGTTACGTGTTCTTTTTCTTCAGTTGTCATTTTTGGATAAGCTTCTTCTAAAGCCTTAGCATCAATTACTTCCGCGTTCATGCCATCTGGCATACCAGTAGTTAAAACATATTGAGGAACTTCTTTTAAATAATATTCAACTGCGTAATCTATAACCCACGGTTGAATAAAAGGACTGTCACCGCATACTCTAACAAAATCTCTTATATCAAAAACATCGCATATATCTAAAAATCTTCTAGCAACATCATTTTCATCTTCTGGACTAGCTATTACTTGAATATCAAAAAATTTAACTAAGTCGATAAGAGTCTCGTTCTTCTCACCTTCTGGGATAGCTAGATAAATTCTACTTATGTTTTTACATTTTTGAAGTCTCTCAATTATGTTCACAATAATAGTTTTTTGATTAACAAACGACATCACTTTCTCTGGGAATCTTTTAGATGTAATTCTGGCTTGAATTATTGCTGGGATTTTATCTATCTTTGCTGTCATAAAGTGCTTTAAAGAATAATAAATCTTTCTTTATATTTTCTCGTCTGTATTCTCTGACATTGTCTGTTTCTATTGTTACAGTTATTTTTTTAGGTAAATTATCAAGCACAAATTGCCAATCTATTTCGCCAGTGCCCATTACTAAGTGATCGTTTGTTCCATAGCAATCTGTTAAATGAATGTGACTAGGTTTTAATTTTAAAAAGTCTAAAACTAATTGTTTTGGATCAAGATGAAGTTGATTGGCTGTAATCCAAGCATGTGACACATCAAAAGTAAATGTTTTAGGCATTTCACTTGGCATATACCCAACACAAATATCACCAAAACTTGTCTTATAAGGCATATTTTCTGGTAATAAACATTTACCCCAATTTAATTCATCAGAAGTTAAGTCATAAGCTTCGCCACTAATACCAATGTCAAAGATAATCCCTTTATATGGTGATAAAGTCCAAACATCAATAGCCATATCTAGATATTCTTTTACAAACTCTGCTCGTCCACCATTTTCAGAATGAATATACTTTACTAGACCAGTATTTTGCCAATCTCTTAATTGTTTTATAGTAGCGTTAGATTTAATGTGAAGTTCCAAGTAATCAATTAACCCACTACTTTTTAATTCCTTAAAAAAAGGAAGTAATACTAAATCGTTAGTTCCACAAGCCATTCCTATTTTCATTTTAGTCTTCCTGTATAAATAAATATTCGTAAGATTCTGCACCAAGATATTTTTCGACATGTTTAGACATATCAAAACCAGCTTTTTCTAATTCGTCTTTAATAAATTTATCTAATTCCATTGGTCTTTTAGAAGATAATTCTAATGCTGATATTTTTAGTATTTTCATAATATTTTTTCTAAATTTCTAATTCCTTTAACCATAGTCATTAATTGGTCTTGGTCTAATGATACTGCCGCATCAATTTCGTTATCTGACCACTTAAAATGCTTCTCTATGATAGTCGCACCTTTGACTACAGCAACATAGGCAGATTCGATTAAAGGACAATGATCAGAGTAACCAATATTTATATCTGTTGAAAATCCTTTTCTCAATTCTTGTATTCTATTTAAGTTAAGTTCTGAAGCTATTGCTGGATATTTAGAAATACAATGAAGAATAGCCGCAGGAGGATTCTTATATTGGTGAACTATCATTTGAATATCGACCATAGAATCGATCATGCCAGTAGAAACAATTACTGGTTTACCCATATCCAAGACATAATTTACAAAATCAATGTCTTTAGCAGAATCAGAAGCAATCTTAAAACGTTTAACCCCAATTGAGTTTAACAAGTCAGCGCTTACTCTGTCTCCAGGTGTAGATAAAAAATTAAGACCAACTTTCTCGGCATGTTCTTTAAGTGAAATCCAATCTTCTAATTTAAGTTCTACTGATTTAAAAATCTTATAGTACGGATCATCTTTCTTATAAACAACATCAGCATTGACAGTTTGAAACTTAACAGTATCGACTCTTGCTTCAGCAACTCTATTAATCATGCTATGAGCTTTATTAATACTGCCACCATGATTTATACCTATTTCAGCTATTATTTCGACTTTATCCATTCTATGTATCTCCTTAATCCCTCACGAAAATCTATTTGTGGGGCAATGTGTAATCCGTATGAACGAGTTAAAAAGTTTATATCAGCTTGTAATTTTCTAACTTCACCTGCTCTTGGAGGACCAAACTCAGGTTGAATTGAAGTACCTAAAATACTGTTAATATATTTTGGAATATCTATTATCGAGACACACTCACCAGTACCAATATTTATTGGAGTACCAGCGACATTTTTATTTTTAGGTATCTCGTCATAAATTCTGACAACATCATCGATGTAAATATAATCTCTCTCTTGATAACCATCACCAAAAATTCTTGGAGATTCACCATTAAGTATTTTCTTAACAAAAATTGGAATTACAGCACCGTAAGTATCATTTGATTGTCGTGGTCCAAATATGTTGAAAAATCTAGTTCTATAAACTTCAACATCATATAAATCGTGATAGTTACCGCATAATTTATCTGCTGATAATTTAGATACAGCGTAAGGACTTTGAGCATATGTCTGACTACCTTCTGAGATCGGTTTATCGTGAGTTCCATAAACTTCACTAGAAGAAGCAAAAACCATTGGTTTATTGTATCTACGACAAGAATTTAAAACATTTTGAGTGCCACCAAGATTAATATCCATTGTTTCTTGAGGGTGTGCTATCGATTTATCTACATTTATTTGAGCGGCTAAGTGATAAACAATGTCACAATCTTTTATATATTTATCAATATCTTCACTATAACGAACGTCACCGTAAATTATTGAGAAATTTATATCTTCTTGTTTAACTGCAGGGTGCATAAAGTTATCGATACCGATAACGATATCTCCTTTATTTGTAAAATATTCACCTAGATTTGATCCAACAAATCCAGCGGCTCCAGTTATTAATACAACTCGTTTTTTCATAGTTTTTTAATAGCATCTCCTTTAAATGCCCACTGACCTTGAGTAGAAGTTCTAAATGAACCATCTTCTTCTATGTAGAGTGGAAGAACATCTTTAAATTTTTCTTTAAAAATTTTAGAGTTCTCATCGTGAGTAAACATATCTCCGTCTTCTCGTCCCTGAAGTTTTTTAATCCATTCTTGATAGTCACTACGATTCGCTGTAAGCCCTGAAAGATGATGACATGGAATATTCATCACAATGTTCTTATAACCCTGTCTTAGAGACTCTAGTGATGCGTCACGGTCATAAATGTGATGATATTTATATCGTTGATCGAAGCCACCAGCTTTCTTTAACATATCCATTCTAAAAATCATCATAAACCCATCAAAAATAGAAACGTACTGCCAATCTTTGTCCATTCTCATACCGTGAACTTCAGCTTCAAGCATATTTGAAATACCAGCCATTTGACCAGCATATTTAACGTCTTGAATACGTTCACCTACTGGACCACAACCAGCACTACCAAATAAACCAATACCACCAATTTCAGGGTGTTCTTCAAACATTTTAATTACCCGTTTATCCCAATCTTTCTCAAAAATGAAGACATCATTATGAGTAATCGCCAAAAGTTCAGTTTCGCAGTTTTCATAAGCTTGTTGATAAGATTTAACCAGACCAATATTAGATTCATTTCTAAGATAATTCATTCTCTTAGGTTTAATGAATTTTAATATAAAATCTTCAATCTGATCGGTAGAACCATTATCTATAATTAACCACTCAGTATCTTCAGATGTATTGTGTCTAAAAGTAGCTAGTGGCGCTTTGGCGTCTTGTAATTGATTTAAAAATGGGATTGCGAGTGTTAGTTTCATTATTTTTTTAAATTATATTTTTCATAAATAGCATCGTAGACATCTTTGTATTTAATTTTGTTAATGTCTTTACTACCATTTTTGCCAGTTGTTGCATCAGCAAATCCTCTTATAACAGCCCAAAGTAAAAATCTTGGTGGTAATCTCCAAACTATAAATTGAATTATTTTTTCTTTCATTTTTTTATTTAATTAATAATTGAGGTTTGTATTCCCAACTGCAAGTAAATCTACGAGTAGTAACTGTTTTGCCAAAACCTTTCATACCAGTTTTACCAATTAAAGCAGTTCTACCTTGTCTCTGAAGAAACCATGGTGGTTTCATTGATTTATTAATTGCAGGGTGTGAAGTAGTAATTGTCATTCTATAACCTTGTTTATGATAAAAATTAGCCACGAAGTTCATTAAGACTCTACCAACACCGATACCTTGATAATCAGGTAATACAACTACGCGAGTAATTTTCTTCATATTCTTAATCTTAGCGTGAGGGAAATGAAGAATACCAATAAACCCAACTATCTTTCCCCACAATTCGGCTACGTATATTTGTGCTGATGGATTTATATCTTTGTTCATATAGTGATAGTTTCTAAACAATTGCCAATGGGCTGTAGAACCTTTGTATATATTGATTTCCAGTTTTGGTCGTTTTTTTTTACGTCTAGCATTTTCATTTCGTCAGTAGAGAATATCCAATCTGGTTCTAGATAATCAATAACATCATAGTGACAAGTAACGGCGACAAATTTTCTCTTTTCTTTTCTTACAGTTTTTGACACAACCATTGAAACAACTTTAGCAACGTCTCTGTCGACAACTGAAGTAAATTCATCAAACACAATCGTGTCGTTATTTTCTAATAAAGCCTTAGCTAACTCGACACGCATCTTTTCTCCATTAGAAAGAACTTGATAAGGTTTTAACCAACTTGGAGGAGAAGAAAAACCAACGTTAGTAAAAATTTTAGTTATGTCTTCGACTGTTTTATCTTTAGACATTTCATCAACGATAGCGCCAGTACCGAATTCTGTTTGATATATTTTAAAGAGTTCTTTCGCGATACTAGACTTACCTGTACCAGACCGACCAACTATTACACCTACATTCCAATCATCAGGAAGTTCTATCTTACCGATAAATTTCTGTGATAAATGAGTGTTATCTAATTCGAACATTCCAACAACCTTTTCGACTCTAAAAGATTTAGTTTTTGTGGTGTTTTTTGTGAAATTAAAATCTAGTGACTTCATAGTGTTAAAACTCGACATGTATAACCACTTTTAGTAAGTTCATCAAAAACTTTCTGTTGATCTTCTTCGTTTGTACAATCGATAACAACTTGAAATTCACCGCTATAGTCTAAATCCTTTTCTTTCTCATTAAACATCTCGCCTTCTAGAATTTTATCTAGAGACATACTTTTACCAAGACTAACTTTAAATTCTTTTAATTCATCTTCATCTAAGTCTAATTCTTCAACTAATGTTGATAATTCATCAATTACGTAGTAGCCAATGTTGTCGTTATCAGATAAGGCATATTTAACTTTTTCTGCGTCATTCTTTGGGTTAACAACACTTACCCAGCACTCTTTAAATCCTAATTGTCTATACGCGCGCAGTCGCATGTTGCCACCAATAACTTCACCATCTTCAGTAATTAAAAGGGGTTTATATTCACCAAGTTCTTCAACCTGTTTTAAAAGTCGAGTAAAATCTTCAGTCTTAACTTCACGTGGGTTCTTATCCCAACTTCGAAGTTTATATAGTGGCCAGTATAATTTTGGTTGGTCAGTGTTATCTATTTTGCTCATTAAATGCATTATACCGCATTTTGAAAATGTTGTCGTGTCTACTTTGACTTAAAAAGATATTTGCTAGGAGTTTCGACACCACCAGTGAAAGGTTTTTCAGCTTTATACGGTATCTCTAAATCTAATAATATTTTTTCTAACCAGTCTGCACTGGCTTGATAATAGTAAAAGCAAATATATTTTTTCTTCCCTCTAAGATTTGAATAACCTTCAGTTGGTTCTAAATTACAAGGCCAATCACCGCTAAATAAATCTTTTAAAGTTTCATTGTCTAATTTACCTAAGTCAGTTCTTTTAATTCGATAAACTGATTCACTACAATTTGGGTTTAATGACATTTCTATTTTCATATTTTAATTAACTATTAACTCTGGGTTCTCGTGAATGTTACCGATAACTACAAAATTTTTTATATTAAATTGACCAATAAAATATCTTGCTTTTATAGTTTCGTAATCGACTACTTCTAACGGGTCTTTACCATTACCAGAGATAATATCTCCTTCGTAAATCTCTTTATCGTTTTTATCTTTTAAACCAATATACTGTTCTAAATTATCTTCGATCTCAAATTTTAAATAAGAAGGATGAGTAGTGAAATATTTATCATAGATTCGTCTTAAGAATGAAGATAAATATTGGTCTTCTTGATAGAACATACCGTTTTCACCAGTCTTAGTGTCAGTTAACCAAATTCTAAATTTTTTAGGTATTTTTTCCATATTATTTTTTAACTACACCAGTTTCTTTCCAACCGTTCTTGTCATTTTTAATGTCATAACGAGTATCATCAGCACGATGTAATTTTCCTTTAACATCAACTCCAAATGATTGACCAGACTCATCTTTTACAAAGTGAGTAATATCGTCAGTAACTTTCTTACCAGTATAAGTGTTTGGTCCTTTTTGTGTATTAAGTTCTTGTTTCTTCTTTTGTTCTTCTAAATACTTTGGGTCTTTTTTACATTCACTACAAGGACCAGGCCACTCTCCCATAGTCATTGTTTCTTTCTTGCATCTAGGGCAAGGAATTTTCATTGTTGGTTTTACAAAATCAAATATTGTCATAGTTTTAATTAACTCGTTTGTCCTCTAGAGTATAGAGGACTACCAATTAGTTATAACTTGGAAGTTGTATAAAAGGCATTGCAGACCCTGGAACGAAATTTGTTGGTAATTTACCGTCCCATTTCTCTACAGCTTTCATATTCACATAACTAGCACCACCCTGTGAGTTAATGGCTTCAGACTGAATTTTAATGGCTTCGGCTTCACCCTTAGCTTGAGCAATTCTCTGTTCGGCTTCATACTTGGTTTGTTCAAGTTTATTCTTAGAGGCTAAAGCATTTTGTTCAGCAGTAACTTTTTCCTCGATAGCTTTGTTAAATGAAGGAGAGAAATCAACATCTTCAATGTTAACAGCATCGATAATAATTCCAGTGCCAAGAACTTTTGCTAAAAGATTAGTTTTGAAAAGATTACTCATTTCATCTCTTTTAGTAACAGCCTCAACAGCAGTGAATTTTGCAGTAGCATTTTTAAGTGATTCTGCTATTGATGGTTCAAGAATTTTCTGCACGTAATCCATACCGATTTTTTGATAAACATCAGCGACTCTATTTGGGTCAACGTGATAATTAACAGAAATTTTAGATGTAACTTGCTGAGTATCTGCTGATGCGGCAGCTAAAGTTACAGACTTAAGATTAACTTGGACATTCATTTTAGTCACTTTTTCTATGAAAGGAGCTTTGAATGACATTCCTTCCCCTTTAATTGCACCTGTAACAGCTCCAAAACGAGTTACAACACCACGATTACCCGCAGGTATTGTGACTATTGGCAAGTTGAATAAAGCTATAACTAGTACAAAGATGAAAATACCTATCTTCATACCATTCCATATTTTTTTATCTTCTGGAGATAATTCTTGAGTTGACATATTTTTTTATTTAATTATTAATATTAATAACCTAAAGTTTTTAAGACAGATTGTCTTTTAGTACCGACTTCTTCAACTTTTGGAGCGATATCGTTCATTTTAGTTGTAACTGCATTTATTTTATCTACGTCCATTTCACTAGCGGCAAAGAATCCTTCACTGCATAAACCAAGAGCGTCAGATGATAATTGAATGACATTGTCGTCAATTTCTTTTAAACTTTTCCAAGAACTGTAATCACAAGTAGCGGGGATTTCTTTAACAACTTCTTTCTTATTACTAGAACCCATACAGTAACCGATAAACCCAAAGATAACGATTAAAATAACTATTGTCGTATTTTTCATAATCAAAAAATGCTTTAAATTGTAATGAATGAATATTATCATTAATTGATTGTCGTGTCAATTAGTATCTTTTACATTAACTTTGCTTATAAATTCTATTTTTAAATCAAATTCACGACCATCAAGAAGAATTTCGTTTATAAGACATTCTTCAACACTCTTAACGGGAATTCCTATTTTTTCATAAATTTTAAGCAATTTTATTTCGTCTAAGTCGACAAGTAAATTAAATTTCATTTTCGTTTTTTATTAAACTTAATGTGAGAATAAATAAGTTTGTCACAAAGTTTACATCTATCCCATTGTTTTAAATCTAGAATCCAACTTTCATTTTTATATTCTTCAGTTATAACTATTTTTTTAACAAAATAGGTTTTAGAATGTTCACAAAGCCACTGTCTAATTAGTTTTTTCATTTATACTCCTTTGGGCTATCTCAAATAATTTCTTATCTGATTCTATCCCGATATATTTTCTTTCTAATTTTTTAGCGGCTACACAGGTACTACCAACTCCCATATATGGATCACAAACTACTTCGTCAACATTTGTTGAGATAGCGATTAGTCTTTCGATTAAACCAACTGGTTTTTCTGTAATGTATTCTAAAGTTGCAAGTTTAGGATAATTAATTATATTTGAAGGTCGTGGTCCATTTAATATTCTTCTACCAGTAGTTGCAAAGATAATAAGTTCATATTGTTCAGAATAATTTCCGTCTAAATCTCCTTTACTACCTTCCATTTTATCCCAAACAATTACATTCTTAATTTGAAAGTAATCACCAACTAGAGGTTTTATTTCTTCTAACATTTTCCAATTAGTGAAAAAGTAAAGATGAGAATCTTTTTTAACTTTCTTGGCAAGTAAGTCACAGGTCTCAGCAAATTCACATAAAATATTAGAATCGGTTACTAACGGTGCACTAGTGATGACACAGTCAATTAAAGCATCATCTAACTTCACCAGAGCTTCACCAGCGCTTTTATTTATCAAGTTCGCATCATCATCTATCTTGGACGGTAAACGCTTAGAATCAGCTACAAATTTTTGCTTTGCTTTTCTAAAATCACTACGATTCATATTTTCTTTCTCGGCAATGTCTAAAAGTTTTTCCTGTTCTTCTGGTTTTAAATCGGCAACGTCTTGATGATGTGCAAAACTTAAATTGTCACGCCTGCGTGACAAATCAATTTTATCAGCGACATATTTGTCATTACGAAGTGTTCCATATTCAAATTCAGTTTCTTCAATTGCTTGAGAATATTGTTCTCCCCATTTCTTTTCTCCAAAATTTAACCAATCACCTAACCAAAAATGTACTGAACCGTTAGCACGTTTAATCCAATCCCCACAATGTTGCCATTCTTCAAAAGTTATGTCATCACGTACTGGTTTTAAACCATTCTTAAAAAAATGAAAACCCGAATAATCGTAGTCTTTATTTTTATCGAATTTAATAATTTCGCCTTTCTCAACTATTTCACTGTTTGGTTGTGTCATCTTTTTTATTTAAAATATTAACTAAATTTTTCTTAATCTCAGCGGCTTTATTTAAAGCGGCTTTCTTTTCTTCTTCAGTCATTGGTTTTATTTCTTCAACGACTTCATCTTTTTTCATGTTCTTAGTTGGGAGAATGTAGAAAAAATTATTAGATAAGGTTAATAATCCAATTTGAACATGTTTTTCTCCTGCAAGAATAGCGCCGAGAAAAAATTTATGTTCAGTATCAGTCAAGTAAAAGAACTGACCTCTACCGTAAGATACTTTCCAGCGTCTATCTAATAAATCTGGATTAGTATAATCACTAACTTTAATTGTTTTCTTGTTCTGGCATGACAGCGATTTTTGGTCGACCATTGAAAACTCCTCCTCTTTCTAGGTCATTCTTGACCCAAATAATAAGCGCAAGACGATAATTCTTATAAGATTTACCTTTAGCATGACACCAATCACTCATCTTTGACAAAAGAAGTTTAACGTGGTCATGTTGAACGTTATACTCTCTAGCAATCTCAGCGACATCATCATCAGTAATGTCAGTAATACGCTCATACTTTTTCTTTTCTTTTAGTATTTTCTTTTCTAATATAATATTATTATTATTATTTATAATATTTGATTTATTATTTATAGGAGTATCGATACTGTATGCATAGTCTATCGATACCCTATCGTCTTTGTTGGTAATTAAGGCATTAACGATACTTTCAGGTATCTGACTTAACTCTCTCTCTAATGCAACTTCATTTTTACTACCAGAGTATCCACTATAAAATTGAGCATTAACTACATAGACCCAATCGCCACTAAATTTTACTTTAGGGAATAACTCCTCTTTAGTCTTTGGAATGTTTTCTCTTTTAATTCTAGTATTTATAAATATCTGTCTGTCTGGTAACTCATAACAGCCACACATGTTAATACGATAATTAGTTAAGAGAAATAAAAAAAGCTTTTGAGCATTATCAGAGAGATTGCAGAACCATTCGTCTTCCCATATTTTTGTCCAGATTATTCTTGTTTTCACGCACGTTCCTCCCTATTGTACATACGAAATTTAAGTTCTCTAAAACAGGTGAATAGTTTTTTAGGGGAAACTTTAATATCATCGTCCCAATAGCGGTCAACGCAGTTTTCAATTAAATGTTGGTCTTCATTATTATCAAAGACAAAGAAAAACTGTTTATCATTTTTTATGAGAGTGTATTTTGTATAACCAAGTTCAATCAAGTAAGCCGCGACATAAATATCTTTCGTTTCGTAGGGGGAGGTTTTTAAATCTGACATTTTACATATAAAAATTTATTAATTGCTAAGATTATATGCCCTTTGTTTAGATAAAAAAACGTGGACATTTTAAATCAAACTACGTCAAATGTAGTGACAACTTCTAGACTCATAAGATAGCAGGGTTCGAAATTAATCGTGACTCCGCTATTTTATCAACCTAGAAGTTAGCCTCTTTTTGATTGATTGTTGCGCTTAATTTCAAATATCATATCTTTTAAAGTATGATAATTTTCAAACAATTTTATAGCACCGTCTTTACCAGCGAAAAAGTCGTCAGCACATTTCTCAGCTAATTCTTCATTAGCAAACATAAACTCAATTTTGTCAGTGTTAGATCGGTCAACACCTTTAAAATCTAATTCAGTAATGGTTCTTAGATAAGAAGCCAATGTTAGAGAGTTTGTTTTATACATTTGGGTCAGTTTTTTTAGTAACTTCAGCTTTGTTTACGGGAGCAGATACAACAAAGACCGCGTGTTTTCTTCGCGTTACTAGGACTGGTAAGTCCTTTATCTCTTTATAGAAGTTTCTTTGAAACTGTCTTATGTTTACTGATCTCATATTTTTAGCACGACTTTATAGACGTGACAAATTATTACACATACCACGTGGTGGTCGTCAAGCCCTTAGTTATAGATTCCTTTAGTTCCTTGTTTATGTCTAAACTTATGGTTAAAGGTTTCTTTTTAAAGAGAATTCCAAATGCCATTTTAATGAATAACCATTTATTAACGTTATAGCGCATTAGAGATAGTTTAAGTTCTCTATTTTGATGCAGAAGTTGGATAAAAGTGCCATGACCATCACTTAAGTGGCAATAACAGGGAGTACCTTTTTGTTTTCTCATTAGACCAGTATAGCACTATCAAAGCTGTTTGTCACGACTTACGTTTAGTTACATTCCATTCTTTACGACTAACAGAGTTGTTAAATCTTGAAACTTTGACATTAACTTTGCCCAAATCTACGTCACAATCATCGAAAGCGATATCGACATCTTCAGATTTTTCTTTAACTCTAATTTCATCAACAATTAAACCTAATTTTTCAGCCCAAGTTTTAGCCCAATCAACACCGCTACCAGACCAAATAATCATGTAATAACCTTGATTATAAAACCATTTATAAAGCGCAATAGTATCGTAGTTTGGGGTATCTCTGTCAAAACCAGTGGCAACTGAGGGAATAATGAGAGTGTCATCAACATCGAACGCCACTACTAATCTTTTATCAATCATAAATATTTTTTAAAATAACAACCTAAAATAAGCATTAAGAAAATTATAACGAACCATAAAATCATGTTTTTCATATTTATTAAAGCAAAACTGGACTGAGGTAATCTCCCGATTCGTACCAGTCCAGAATAATTGCTACAGCACCAGCGGGTAAGGACTTCTTTTGCAGTAACGGAGTAGCTCAGTGGATCGTTGATAACTCGCATAGTGTAAAAACACCTCCTGCATATGTCACCTTACATTCGAACGTAGCCTATACGAATATCGTTTCATCGCGGCTATTGAGAATTCACGATACTTTGTTCGATCACGGGTAGTGTTTACTGTTCCACCACCGCCAGTTTGACAACTGAGTTCTATGAATAAGGGTAAGCATTATCTAGAATGAACCTTATTAAGTTAACGAACACTAGCTTGAGATTTTAAGTCATATACGTCAACTACTTCTCTTTTCCCATGCCTGGGTGCAAGAGACTACTTTATCCTCGTGTTAAGGATTATTCAGTCACATAGAACTCAATTGTTAAAGTATGTCTTATTATAGCATAGTTACTAGTCATAGTCAATACTATAAATATCTTTTGTTTAAAGCTAATTTGATTATAGCATTGTCGTGTCATTAATGATACAATCAAAAACATGAAACACAAGAAACTTATACTAGTAATCTTTCATTTATTTATATTAACTGCGATAGTCTTTTTATTCTTAGATAAAGATTCACCGCAACCTAAACTGGCAGTAAATAAAATTACTTGTGAGTATGAAAAGAACCCAGACTTTTATGAACCAGATTTCACTGGTCAACAATTATTCGATGCAATAAATTGTTATCGTAAAAAGAACGGTTTAGAACCACTTATTATGGATCAAGGTTTGTGTAGTAATTTAGCTCAAAGATACTACGATTCATTGAACCCAGATTACAAATACGTGGCACACGGTGGATTTAAAGAATGGACAGAAGATGGTCCTTTTAAAAGAGGGTTTAATTCAGTAAGTGAGAACGTCCATATTAATGGCGATAATTTAAACGAAGTTATCACTGGTTGGGCTGGTTCTCCTGGTCATAATCTAAATCTTTTAACTACAGATAGACCTTATGCCTGTACTTATGCCATTCGTGGCTATGCGTTTTTAGAGACAGGCGCAAAGAAAGAACAAGAAGACTAAAATATGAGTTATAATAACTCAAACAATGTAGGGTAGTGTAACGGCAAGCACGTTGGTCTCATAAGCCTATAGAGTCAGTTCGATTCTGACCCCTGCAACATTGGGTGTGTATCACCTCTAGTTATATCTGATAATTGACATAATTATCCGCACAATTTATTGTCGGCAAGCCAGTAGTCAAGTCAAAACGTAGGATATAATTTAGTATTATATCTACTGGCTTATTAGGCGGTTTTGCATAGTGGTTAGTGCCTCTGGTTTTCAGCCAGAAGACAACAGTTCGATTCTGTTAACCGTCACCAAGGCATATTCGGATAGTGGTAAGTCCATTACCTTCTCAAGGTAATTACCTGAGTTCGATTCTCAGATATGTCACTTAACTAGTGTGCGAAAGCACCTGTTCGGTTTACCTGTATAAACTGACAACTAGTTATTAAGGGCTTTTAGTGACATCGGTAGAACTCCTCGCCTGCAACGAGGGAAGGTGGGTCCGACTCCCACAAAGTCCACTATGGAATTAAAAGATTTAACAGGTTTACACAAACTAACTGGTGTCAGTTTTGGTTCTCTAGAAATAGAGAAAGAATTTAGTGGCAAAGAAACTGTAAACTCTATCGTGATTATTTTAGATAACAAATCTTATATGGCAATAGAAAACCCAGATGACGGGTATAGAAGTTCTATGCGTGAAATAATTCAGCTATCTAAAAATGATGGAGCTATAAAAGTTAATTGCGAAGTTGATGTAAAGAACAAATTTCAAGCACAAAGAGTCTTCGCCACAATGAGACAAGGTACAAACGATGAAATTTTAGATGTCTATGACGTTCACACTGGTAAAATAGTTTTAGCGATAGGTACAAGTAATTATGATGATTACTACCCTTGTTTTATCTATGAATTTGTACCAGAGAACATGTTAATAAATAAAGACAAGCATATTGCACCTCTTGTTGGGGATAATACTTGTAAAGACCCAAATGGATCAATCAAAACAAAAACTGTAAAACCTTTACCAAAATTTAATATTACTTGTAGCGGAATACATTGAAAAAAAGAATCAAGCGTTTTATTAGTAAAGTCAGTAAACTCTACAAAGAGTTTGGTGAAGGCGCTCTTGATTTAGAAATTAAAGCCGCTAGTGACAAAAAACATGAAAAAAGACGAAAAACTATACAAGATTAAAAATCTTGATGTCGGTAAACTTAGTCGTAGCGATATCAAAATATATAAAAAATTTATAGTTGGTCTAAATTGGCTTAGTAGTAATACTAAAATAACAGTTCTAAAAGATGAACCGCCATTTGTTAGAAAAATAGTTAAAAATATCTATAAACAATTTGAAAAATTTTGATATAATATCACTATGAATAAGCGCAGAAGCTCTCTACAATCAGTCCTCTTATCCGATGATTAACGGGGATTTTCTAGTACCTTAAAACTACGAATCCTCGCAAGAGGATTTTTTTTGTGCTCGTGATGGAATGGCATACATGTTAGTTTTAGAAACTAAATTCTGGGGGTTCGACTCCCTCCGAGCATACTTAGGTTAAGTGGTGGAATGGTATACACGCACGCCTTAAGAGCGTGTGCCGAAAGACATGAGGGTTCGAGTCCCTCCTTGACCACACAAGTCGATATAGTCAAATGGTAGAGACAGTAGTTTCAAAAACTACGTTTTGTTGGTTCGACTCCAACTATCGACACTTATATAAGTTTATATAACTTTATATAACTTTGGAGAAATGGCTGAGAGGCTTATAGCACCGATCTACTAAATCGGAAGACCAAAAATCTCACAGGTTCGAATCCTGTTTTCTCCGCGTTGTAAAAACGATGGTTCGAATCCGTCACCCTGCACAACATGTGGGGTTCGTCTAGTGGCTAGGACGTTACTAAAAAAGGAAATAGAGGTTCGAGTCCTCTCTTATTCTAATTTATTTAGGCGGGAAACCATTTGAATAAAAGAGTAATGTCGTCTAATGGTAGGACGTCTTTATGGAGAGTTCGCCTAATGGTATGGCACTTGTCTTGAAAACAAGCGTGTAAAAGCGTTGGGAGTTCAAGTCTCTCACTCTCCGCAGAGGGAATTAGCTACTCCTTTGTCGGTTGCCATTGACCGTAACAATGGCATGTACAGGGGTCTATAGTCTAACTGGATAAAACTACGGTCTTCGAAACCGTATTTGTTGGTTCGAATCCGACTAGACCTACAAAATATTTATGATATAATGCAATTATGTTAATACAAGTATCTTCAAAGAGAGTCATTAAAGCCGACACCTAACGGAGATATTCTAGTATAAAAACTACAAAATCTCCGAAAGGGGATTTTTTTTGGGCTTATCGTCCAATGGATAGGACGTTAGTGTTCTAAACTAATTATGTGGGTTCGATTCCTGCTAAGCCTACTTTGAGTTCGTAGCCGAGTGGTCAAGGCAACTGCCTTTTAAGCAGTACATCGCTGGTTCGATCCCAGTCGGACTCACTATGAAAGATAAACAACTAAAATTAATTGAATGGTTTATACCTAAAAATTTTAGTGGTGTCAGTATTTACAATGCTGAACAACAAAATAATGATGATGGTGAAGAACCAGAAGTTGCTTTCATAAAATTTACTAGTCAAGGTATAAAACCGACTAAAGTAAAAGACTGGAAAAGATATAATTGTCTAGTCGAAGGTCTAAAATGGATGACAACACATGAAAAAATGTATAGAGAATGTTTTTTAGAGAAAACTCTATCTATTTTTGATTTTGCTGGTGAACCAGATTATGTTATAGATTTTATTAAAAAAATATATGAGAAAACCAAAAATAAAGAAAACGTATAAGCGAGGTTCTTACAAAGAAGCAAAGTCTATACAAAGAAAAAAATTAGAAATGTCTAAGAGTTTATAGCCGAATGGTTAAGGCAATCGCCTCTTAAGCGATAGATTCTGGGTCCGATTCCCAGTGAACTCACTAAGGTCTTTTAGCTCAATTGGTAGAGCAACTGTTTTACATACAGAAGGTTCAGAGTTCAAGTCCCTGAGAGACCACCATCGATCTTTAGTTTAACGGTAGAACACCGATCTTATAAGTCGGCTACGGTGATTCGACTTCATCAAGATCGACCACGAGATGTAACTCAAAAGTTAGAGTGCTACTCTGATAAGGTAGAAGCAGTTGGAGCATTACCAGCCATCTCGACACTAGATTTTTTAGAAAAAGTATGTTATAGTAACGACATGCGTTTATATCAACAGAATAACCAAGATTGGCATCTCTCTTAGGGGGTTTCTGTTAACGCATATACAAGCAAAAACAAAGCTCCCAGAAATGGGAGTTTTTTAGTACCCTTTAGCCTAGTGGTAGGGCGTTGGGCTTTGAACCCAAATAGCGTGGTCCGATTCCATGAAGGGTAACTCGATACAGTATCTGCTAATGGTAGGCAGACGAGCTCTGAACTCGTTAATAGTGGTTCGAATCCATTTACTGTAACTGTGTCATTAATCTAGTAGTAAGATATTCGCCTGTGAAGCGAAGTAGATCGGAGCATAACCGATATGACACCCATAACCGCGCGTAGCACAATGGTTAGTGCAAAGGACTGTAAACCCTTTGATAGTGGTTCGATTCCATTCGCGAGGACATAGG
>Ga0172381_10001129_pt1 | contig 32533 bp, 26 predicted proteins | sample Leawel6488metaG_FD_119754 | JGI IMG/M metagenome (GOLD analysis project Ga0172381, IMG submission 119754) | Leachate microbial communities from a municipal landfill in Southern Ontario, Canada - Leachate well 64-88 metaG | ecosystem: Engineered > Solid waste > Landfill > Unclassified | place... | reverse complement strand
CCACCAGCATATGAATTATCAGAACCAGGATAAATACCACAGCCCGCATAAATTGTCCCTGTGTTATGGCATTTTTCAATTGTACCATGAGAAGCACTCGCCCCTTCTAAATAACCTACAATTCCTCCTACTATCATATTGTTTACACTACTGCTACTGCCACGCCCACTTATCGCACCTGTATTATAGCACGCCTCAATAGTACCATCCGTATATCCAACTATTCCGCCTACTGGGTAATCACCATTCCAATAATTGGTGTAAACACTTGAAGTATTATAACAAGCTTTTATTATTGAATCATTATTTGCATAACCAATTAGCCCGCCCATATATTTACCACTAGCATACATATAATCAGATCGCATTGTCCCCGCTACTGAAATATTTGAAATAGTGGTATTGCTGATTCGTCCCGCAACAGCACCCCAATAATCTGCAAAATTATAGTCGCGTATATAAATTTCCATTGAAGTTAATGCAAAGTTTGAAATAGTGGCATTATTAACATAACCAAATAAACCTAAACAATAATCAGAGTCAGAATCTTCACTTATTGTCAAATACGATATTGTATAACGATTGCCATTAAAATTCCCTTCAAATGGGCAACTGTCAATATTTCCAATTGGCATCCATTCCTCACCAGTTAATGAAATATCAGCGGTCATTTTAAAATAGTATCCAGAATATGTAGTCCCCGAATTAACAGCGGTTCGTAACGCTATTAAATCAGTTTTACTACTAATTAAATATGGGTTTCCACTTGTTCCACTTCCGCTCCAAGCATATGCCACAATTGCATTTCCGTTGTTTAACATATCCTTTTGAGTAAAAGAATACATTCCAAAAAAAGAACCTATAAATAAGGTGCAAATCATTATAATTAACTTTGTTGTTAATTTAATTTTGTTCACCTAATATGTATCTCCTTTCGGCGTTTTATCGTTTTGTACTATTTGACTATTTTCTTAAAGCAATATTTTTAACATGTAGTTGTTATTTGTGTCAAATAGTATAAATTAATTAGATTATAATTTATTATAATATTTTAAGCAATTACAAGTGGAAATATATACTATTTTAGTTTATTTATAATAATATATCACGCGTACGCGCATAAGGCAAACGTTTTAGCAAAATTAGTAAGTTTTAATTTTATATTTTTGTATAAATATTTCACTGGATTTATACTAACGAGGTGTTGATTTTATAAAGTGTATTGTCACTACAAAAAATCTTCACGCAAACTTTGTGAAGATTTTTTTATTTTTTATTAACTATTAAATTTTTATTAAAGTGCCTATTTATTATGGTTATAATGATGTTGGTAAAATACAAAATAAATCAGTAAAAAATAATTAATTTATATTTTTTAATTTATTTTTATTTATTCAGAAAGCAGAACTTCGGTATATGTTGGTATGGCTTTTGCGGCACCTTTACGAGTAATTTTAAGTGCGGAAGCAGTGTTTGCAAAATTTGCGGATTTTGACAGACTTTTGCCTTCCTGTAACATTACTGCTACTACACCTACAAAAGTATCTCCTGCACCGGTTGTATCTACTACTTTTACTATTTTGGCGGGTATAAATTCAATTTCCTTGCCCGCACTGATTACCGCTCCTTTACTGCCTAACGTGATTGCTACGTTTTTTACTCCTAATTTGTGTAAACTTTGTATGGCTAATTTTATACTTACTTCATCATCTGGACAAATTTCGGTTAAAATTTCAGTTTCGGTTTCGTTTGGTATTATTAAATCCACTTTTTTATATAAATCTTTCTTTATTTTTGCCGCTGGTGCGGGGTTTAAAATAACTTTGACATACTTTTTTGATGCTATTGCTATTGCTTTTTCTACAATGTCAAGCGGTATTTCTTGTTGCAGTATTAAAATATCACCCGGTAGCGTCTTTGTGTTTAATATTTTTTCTACTTTTGCAAAATTAATAAGTGCATTTGCACCACTATTAACTATAATTTTATTTTCGCCATCACAAACAGTAATTAGTGCAATTCCGGAATTTTTATGTTTAATTTTTTGAATGTACTTTGTTTTTACCCCGTAAGTTTTTAAAGCCTTAATAAGTTTTTTGCCATATTCATCACAACCCACCGTCCCTATCATATAGGTTTCGGCACCCATTTTTGCACATGCAACTGCTTGATTTAATCCTTTTCCACCTTCATTTATAAAAAAATCTGTTCCCTTTATCGTTTCACCTTTATTAGGAAAACGTTCCGCATTGATTACTAAGTCCATATTTAAACTACCTAGTACAAAAATCTTTGCCATATAAATTTCCTTTTATTTAGATTGTATCTAAGTCTAATTTTTATTTAAAAAATTGTCAATTTGTTTGAATACAAAATTCTTTATAGCAAAACCATAAACTTAAAGCCAAAAATACATATTTAAGCATTTTTGCTTGACTGTTGTTTTTTTATATAATACTATATTTATACAGTCGCTTAATTGAAATGGCTTTTTATATTTATTAAGGTGACACAAAAACATTAAATAAAATACATAAAATAAACATATTTCAACAAAGAAGGACAAAAATATGCAGAAAAAAATACCCGTGATATTTGACACAGACCCCGGCATTGATGATTCGGTTGCACTTGCAATGGCGCTCTTTTCGGAAGAACTTGATGTAAAACTTATTACCACAGTTGCGGGTAATGTTGGCATAGATAATGTAACTTCAAACACATTAAAATTGTTAGAGTTTTTTGGTAGAACCACTCCCGTTGCTCGTGGTGCTGCATCACCATTAAAGCGCAAACTAGAAGATGCATCTTGGGTGCACGGTTCTTTTGGCTTAGGCGAATACGATTTTCCGGAGCCAAGAACACAAGTAATAGAGAAAAATGCTGTGGAAGCAATCCGTGATATATTAAAAAATAGTGAAGAAAAAATTAGTATAATTGCAACTGGTCCACTTACAAATATCGCCGCTTTTATTTTAACTTATCCTAAACTAAAAAACAAAATAGACAAATTAATATTTATGGGTGGCTCACTTGATGGAGTTGGTAATAAAACGCCTTATGCTGAATTTAACATTGGGGTAGACCCAGAAGCCGCAGACATTATATTTAAAAGCGGATTAGAACTAGTAATGTGTCCGATGGAAATGGGACATACTGCTTATTTTAATAAAAGAGATATAGCGCGGATAAAAGTAACAAATTATGTCGGCGCTATGTTTGAAGTTCTTTTTAGAACATACAAAGATAATCATGTAAAAAATGGGGCGGCTACGCACGATAGTTGTACTGCATCATATCTTATAGAACCAAAAATTTTTAAAACAAAACGCGCTTATGTTACCGTGGAAATTATAGATACAGTAAAAACCGGAATTGTGGTCTGCGATTTTTCTAAAAAATCTCGTGATATATATAATATGTCAGTATGTACAAAAATAAATGTTGTTAAATTTAAAAAATTATTTTTTACAATAATGGGCAACATAGATTAATAGTAAAATGTTTTACAATTTAATAAAATACTAAGGAAAAATCAAAAAATTGGGGGTTTTTATGAATTTTCTTAGGGATTTTTTGAATAATAACTTAAATTTAAATTGGGCGGGGTTTTTTTATGGCGTTTTATCTGTAATAATTTACGGCACGCTTTTATTTTTTGTAAAAAAACTAATAGCATTTGGATTAAAAAGATTTGCGACCAGAAGACATCGTCGCCAAAATTTAAATGTTGTTCATATCACACGTTTAATTGATAATATGACAAATGTTTTGTTTTGGCTATTTTTTGTAGTGATAATTTTAGATGCTACTGGTTTAGATAAAGTTTTTAACACACTATTAGCGACTGCCGGAATATCTTCCATAGTAATCGTGCTTGCCGCCCAAACTGCGTTTAAAGACATTATTGCGGGAATTAGCCTTATACTTGAAAATAAGATAAATGTCGGCGATTACGCAGATATAGATGGCGTAACTGGATTAATAACTAACTTGGGTTTAAAATCAACTCAAATCAAACTTGAAGGCGATGAAATTGTAATAATTCCTAATGGCAATATTGCTAAAATAGTCAACTATTCTAGAAATGATGTTAATTTAGTTATTGAAACCGACGTGTCAATAACTAATGATTTAGATTTAGTAAAACGCCTGATTTTAATCGCTACACAAAAATTTAAAGATGAATTTTCTAATTCTGTTAGAAATTATTATATCGCTGGGGTATCTTCACAAACAAATGAATATATAACTTATAAACTCATCTGTGGAATCAATTGGCACGGGTATAAAAATTTAGAATATAAATTGCGAGAATATATAATAACAGAACTTAAACAAAACAACATCGTTTTTTAAATTTCTAAATTCGGCTTGGTTTATAGTTAAAAGCAAAAAAGATGCGATGGCATCTTTTTTGCTTTTAACTTTTTAAATTAAACTTGTTCATTACTTGGCTCTGTAAAATTTTCTTCTGAATTTATAGTTTCTGTTTGGCTTTCGATTTCAACAGGCTCTTCTTCGCGTGCGGTAATTGCTACGCACACTACTTTGGCGGTATCGCCAATTCTCATTATTCGCACACCCTGTGTGTTCCTGCCTACTTTGCTAATGTCATCAGCATTAACCCTAATAATAATTCCGTTGTCCGCAATAAGCATAATATCTTCCTCAGGTCTAACTTGTTTTAAATTAACAAGCATTCCTGTTTTCTCATTGAATATACCTGCTTTAACACCCTTACCCGCTCTACCTTGTTCGCGATAATCCTCGGGATCAGAACGCTTTCCATAGCCATTTTCGGACACTGTGAGTATTTCACAATCCTCATTTAGTACAAGCATATCTACAATGTAGTCATTTGGATTAAGTTTCATGCTACGTACACCTTGTGTATCTCTACCCATTTTGCGTACATTTTTTTCGCTAAATCTTATACACTTACCTTCGTGTGATGCCATAATAATGTTATCTTGACCTGCGGTAAATTGCACTCCGATTAACTCATCGCTATCAAGCAACCTAATTGCGATTTTTCCATTTTTACGAATTTCGGCAAATTCTGATAAATCAGTTTTTTTAATTAATCCGCGCTTAGTCGCCATTATAATATACCCGCGTGAATTTTCATTCATAGGTATCATAGCGGATATTTTTTCACCACTTGCAAGCGGTAAGACATTAATCATCGCTCTACCTCTTGCTTGTCTTTCGCCTTCTGGAACCTCATATCCTTTTATTGCATATACTTTACCGAAAGAACTGAAAAATAACAATGTATCATGTGTACTTGTAATATAAACTTGTTCTACAAAGTCTTCTTCTTTTGGCTTGTGGGCAGTTACGCCTTTTCCGCCTCTATGTTGACTTTTGTATTCGGTTACCGAAATACGTTTAATATAACCAAAATGTGTCATTGTTACAACAACATCTTCTTTATCAATTAAATCTTCAATGTTAATATCACTGTAATCAACTGATATTTCTGTTTTTCTTGGCGTTCCATACTTTGCTTGAATTTCAATTAACTCTGTTTTAATAATATCAAGCACTTTTTGGTCAGAATTTAAAATTATCTTTAATTCTTCAATCGTTTTTAAAAGTATTGCATATTCTTCGTTAAGTTTTTCAATTTCAAGCCCTGTAAGTCTTTGCAATCTCATTTCTAATATTGCAATGGCTTGTTTTTCGGTTAATTCAAAACCATTAACCAAGTTTTCTATTGCATCAGCACGCTCTTTTGATGCTTTAATTGTTTTAATAACCGCATCAATTTGCCCGAGTGCTTTTACTAATCCTTCAACAATATGTGCGCGCTCTTCCGCTTTGTTTAAATCAAAACGTGTTCTGCGAACAATAACACCTTTTTGATGTTCAAGATAGTAATACAGCATTTCATACAAATTTAAAATTTTAGGTACGCCATTTACTAATGATAAGAATGTAATACCACTCTTCGTTTGTAATTCGCTGTGCTTATAAAGTGTATTTAATACAACTTGTGGATTTGCATCTTTTTTGAGGTCAAACACAAGACGCATACCTTTTCTATCGGATTCTTCTTTAATATCAGATATACCTTCTATACGCTTGTCCTTAACTAAATCCGCAATAGCCATAATTAATTTTGCTTTGTTAACTTGATATGGAAGTTCGGTTACAATAATTCTTGCACGAGAGTTGCCCCCTTCGCTTTCTTCAATTTCGATTTTTGCCCTAACAACAATACCACCGTGACCAGTTAAGTATGCTTGTCTAATTGCGGCACTGCCCATTATAATACCACCAGTGGGAAAATCTGGTGCAGGTATATACTTCATTAATTCTTCAATGGTAATTTCTGGATTATCAATAAGTGCCATTACACCGTTAATTACTTCATTTAAATTGTGTGGTGGAATGTTTGTTGCCATACCTACAGCTATACCATCTGAACCGTTTACTAAAAGATTAGGAAAGCGGGAAGGTAAAATTGTAGGTTGCATTAATGTATCATCATAATTTGGATAATAATCAATAGTTTCTTTTTCAATATCTCTAAGCATTTCGCCCGCGATTTTAGAAAGTCTAGCCTCAGTATATCGCATAGCGGCAGGTGGGTCACCATCAACTGAACCAAAATTACCGTGCCCATCAACAAGCGGACAGTTAATAGAAAAGTCCTGAGCCAGTCTAACAAGTGCATCATACACTGCGGTATCGCCATGTGGGTGATATTTACCAATAACGTCGCCGACAATACGTGCGCATTTTTTATATGGTTTATCGTTTGAAAGGTTTAAGTCTCCCATTGCATAAAGTATTCTGCGATGAACTGGCTTTAAGCCATCACGAACATCAGGAATAGCACGCGAAACATTTACCGCCATTGCATATGCTATAAAAGATTTTTTCATTTCTTCTTCTACTTGCACACGCACTATTTTTGTGTTGTCTATTATTTCTTCATGAACTCCACTTCTTTCTCTTTTTTTCATTTTATCCACCTCTACACATCTAATTCTTTAACAAGTTTTGCGTTTTGTTCTATGAATTCACGCCTAAGTTCTGGGCGTTCACCCATAAGCATATCAAAAACTTTATCAGCCTCTAACGCATCTTCCAGTGTAATTTGAATTAGCGTTCTATGTTCGGGACTCATGGTAGTATCCCAAAGTTGTTGTGCGTCCATTTCACCAAGACCTTTGTATCTTTGTATTTCTATACCTTTGTGTCCAACTTCATCAAGATATGTTGCTAAATCCTTATCGTTGTAAAAATAATTATTTATTTTATTTTTTTCAACTTTGTAAAGCGGTGGTTGTGCCGCATAAATATAGCCTTTTTCTAATAATGGTCTCATAAAACGATAAAAGAAGGTAAGCATTAAAATTCTAATATGGCTACCATCTACATCGGCATCAGTCATACTAATAATTTTGTGGTAACGCAATTTGCTTTCATCAAATTCTTCCGAAATTCCACAACCGAACGCGGTAATCATTGCTCTAATTTCGTTATTATCTAAAATATGAGCAAGTCTTGCTTTTTCAACATTTAAAATTTTACCACGCAGTGGCAATATGGCTTGAAAACGCCTATCTCTGCCTTGTTTTGCTGTGCCACCCGCACTATCACCCTCTACTAAGTAAATTTCTGTGAGTGCAGGATCTCTATCACTACAATCAGCAAGTTTGCCAGGTAGTGTGGTGTTTTCTAATATCGATTTACGCCTAGTAAGTTCACGTGCATTTCTAGCCGCATCTCTTGCGGTTTGTGCTAGTAAACATTTTTCAATTAAATCCCGGCATTCTTTTGGGTGTTCCTCTAAATAGGTGCTAAAATTTTCTGTTAATACATTTTCAACTATTGTACGCATTTCGGAATTGCCCAATTTTGTTTTGGTCTGTCCTTCAAATTGTGGGTCAAAAAGTTTAACGCTTATAATTGCGGTAAGCCCTTCACGCACATCATCACCAGTTAATTTTTGTTCATCTTTTAAAATGTTTAGTTTTTTACCCGAATCATTGATAACACGCGTTAACGCATTTTTAAAACCAATTAAATGCGTGCCACCTTCTTCGGTATTTATATTATTTGCATAAGAGTTAATTACATCGTTGTAGCCATCGTTGTACTGAAAAGCAATTTCAACTTCGTTTTTTTCTGTAATATTTCTAAAATAAAGTGTGCTCGGAAAAATATTAACACGACCTTGATTTAAAAAATCTACAAACTCCATTATTCCGCCTTTATACTGGAAAGAATCGGATTTTTGTTGTCCCGCTCTCTCATCGATAAGGTTAATAACAAGTCCTTTATTTAAAAAGGCAATTTCTCTTAAACGAGTACGCAAAGTTTCATAATCAAATTCTAGCGTTTCAAATATTTGAATATCGGGATAAAAAGATACCCTTGTTCCGCGTTCGGTAGTAGAGCCATCAGCAGTGAGCGGATATTGTGGAACACCTCTTTTATAAATTTGGTGAAAATAGGCGTTATTTTGAAAAACTTCAACTTTAAGCCATTCTGATAACGCATTAACAACAGATAAACCAACACCGTGTAAACCACCAGAAATTTTATACCCATTTCCGCCAAACTTTCCACCTGCGTGCAATTTTGTTAATACGACTTCTACGGCAGATTTTTTTTCGGTCTTGTGAATACCGGTAGGAATGCCACGACCATTATCAGCAACTGATACTGAACCATCAATTTGTATCTTTATATCTATTTTATCGCAAAAACCCGCAAGCGCCTCATCAATACTGTTATCTACTATTTCATAGACAAGATGGTGAAGCCCTCGCGCATCAGTGGAACCAATGTACATGCCTGGTCTTTTGCGAACAGGTTCAAGCCCTTCTAGTACTTGAATATCACTTTCATCATATTTAACTACTTTTTTTAAATTTTGCTCAGCCAAATCAGCTTCTTCAACAGTTTGTTGTACATGTTTTGAAGTAATTAAATTTAAATCTTTCTCAGTCATATTCTCCTCCGTTTAAAGCGTAATTTTATATACGCAATGATTATACCACATTACAATTTTTTTTTAAAGTCTTTTGCACACTTTTAAAAAACAATTTGCGATATTTCTTCAAAATTTAAGTTATATGACAAATTAGTATATTTTATGTGTAGGAGTATATGGATATATGTTAATAATTATTTAATTTGAATATAAAGGTTGCGTTTTTGAAACTGTCAGAAAGTTTACCAATATATGTTAAAATAAAAAATCTTAATATAGAAACCGTTGGTTTTTACAAATATAAAAATATCTTGACAACTTTATTTATGCGTTATATAATGTATGAGCCTAAAATATGCACTCATAGCGCAATTGGATAGAGCGTTCGGCTACGGACCGAAAGGCTGGGGGTTCAACTCCCTCTGGGTGCACCACCGCAGAAAATAAGTACACTGGTATTTATTTTTTTATTTACAGACTATAAGTACCGTTAAAACCAAAGGGAGTTGAACCCGAAAGGGCAAAAAGCGTTAATAAAAGTTGCCAGTGACAAGTTTTTAACTTTTTGGACAAGCCGTTTTATTCCGCTTGCCTAACGGTCAAGCGGAAATTATCACCGCATAAAGTTGTTATTTTAAGCCCTTTCAGCTGTTTTAGAACCCTAGAGTAGTCATACACGTCGGAACCTAAAACGACTGAAATCATCTTAAATTTCCTAACTTTCTGCTACTCTACTTTTCTACTTAAACTAATAGAAAATATTATTTATTACTAATCTTTCTTTTGTAACTACTTCTCTTTCCTATTAAAATAATTTATTATCAACCTTTACTATTGAGGGGCATTTACGTTTTACTTTAAATTAGTTGTTTTTATAGTGCGTTAGCACACAGAACTCCCGTACCTGAAACTTTAAGTAAAGTTGTTTCTTATTTTTTATCTTTAATAGGTATCTAAAAGTGATATATCTAAATATTAAAACCGCTTATTATAAGGTAAGCGGTTTTTTGTAATAAAAATAATTGTGTTATTTAGTTGTCCGCTAGGCTAACGGCGTGTCTTCTTTTATAGAAATTTTGTTAGCCAATAAATCATTATACATAAACGATTTTTTCATTATTTTTTCTTTTCCTAAATTCATCTCAACCATAAAAATATTCGTTGATAAAGAAATAATTTTGCATTTAATTTCTTTGCATTTGCTTTTTTCAATACGAGTTATAAGCACATTTTTGCCAATAAATTGTGCTACATAATCTTTTATATCATTAATATTTAAATTATTGACAACTGCGTTAGTTGAATCAGTTCTCATTATTTTTCCCCCTGTCAAAAAACGAGTGCTTTCAACTGGACTTATACCATAAAGCAACTCGTTGACATATTTATTATAGCACATTTTAAAGAAAAGTGTATGCTTGTTTTTAACATTTGTGGATAAAGTTTGTTTTACAAATTATTGCTTGATTTTCTTTTTATAGATTACTATTGTTAATCCTAAAATCATCACTATATAACCAACAATCCATAAAATGTGTGGATATATACTTTTATGGTCACCAATTAATGCACCTTTTGCTATATCTACTGTGTATGAGAAAGGTAACGCATTGCAAATCTTTGAAAACGCACCGCCAATCATTTGTTTTGGCATTCAAATTCCACCAAGCAAACCAGTTAAACTAATTGTGTTTTTTATGTCAAATCAAATTTAAAAATCCACCACTAATATGTGATGATCCATTTCTATTATTCAAAATCCGATTTTAGCAAATATAAGCATTTTTTAATTGCCGAAAAAAGTATGGATAAGGCACATACTCAATAAAAATTTAATGCCTGCAAAACCCACTAAAATAGTGTGGTTTTTGTTGTGATTATAAAATCTATATAAATTTTTTAAAATAATTAATTAAAAATTGATATTCTAATTTGTGCGGGAATAATAGTGGGTCGTTATTTCTCATCATATTTAGCAAAGTATTAAGCGGTAAAAATTTTACATTGCTTACTTCAAAATCTTGTGGCGTTAATTGCCTAATACTTATGTCATCGCGGACAATATAAACATCAACAAATTCATTATTTTTCATATCGTGGTATACAACTTGTTCTTGATAAGAGAACACTAAATCGACATTGCTTGATTTTACCCTATAACCAAGTTCTTCACTACATTTTCTTACAATACATTCTTCTGAGGATTCGTATACACCAATATGTGCTCCAAAAGATGCGTCCCAATAATTTGGATAAAATGTTTTGACGCTGTTTCTTTTTTGCAATAATACTTCGTTTTTACTATTGATAAGCCATACATGTATTGCGTTATGCCAAATTCCCATTCTGTGTGCGAGTGTTTTATCCGTTATGCCTATTACTTCTCCATTTTCATTAAGCCTGTTAATTAATTCTCCACTCATAAGGTCTTCCTTTTTCTGTACGCTCTCGTACAATATAATATTACATTAAAAAGGCTTAAATGTCAATCCCCCATATTTATTAATATAAAGTTTCAGTCATATACAAATGGCTTAAAATAGTCGTTATAAGCCATTTGTATATGATCTATAATAAATTATTATATAATGATATTCCTAATTACGCCCAAATAAGCCAAATTAAAATATAACCTGTAATAACAGCTACAAATGTAAACGGCACTCCAATTTTCATAAACTCTTTTGTACTTACTTCATAACCCGCTTTTTTTAAAATTCCAAGTGCGGTTATATTTGCTGATGCACCAATAGGCGTTAAATTTCCGCCTAGTGTCGCCCCGCTTATTAGTCCAAAGTATAAAATATAGGGTGCTACTCCAAAAGCCGATGAAATAGATGCTACAACGGGTAGCATGGTAGCGACATAAGGAATGTTATCAATAAACGCCGAAAGTAAAACTGAGCCCCAAACAATTAGCGTATAAACAATAAACAAATTCTCACCGCTTAAAGTTATAAATAAATTACTAATGTCATTTATAATTCCGACTTCGCTTATACTTGCTATCACAACAAATAGCCCCGTAAGCAGTAATAGTGTAAAATAATCTATTTCTTTTAATGATTTCAAAAAAATATTTTTTTGTTTATTTTTTATATAATGACCAACTAATCCAAATAAAAATACTCCCATACAAATTATACCATTTGTTATTGCGTGCTTATTGGTTATAAATGAAACTGATATAAGAAGCACAATCATACTAATTAACAACATTGTCGGAATGTAATTTGTTACCGTTGTTTTTTCATATACTTTAACAGGCTCATTGTTTTTTCTAAATATATATAAAAGTATAAGGACCGAAAATAATGCGCTTATCTCTACAACCCAAAATATTCCTATTTTTCCGTTAAACCAAAAAAAGTCTAAAAAATCAAGTCCAGCATACCCGCCTAAAAGTATAGAAGTAGTATCGCCTACTAGTGTTGCCATACCCTGTAAATTTGACGATATGGCTATTACTATAATACTAGGCACAGGCGAAATTTTAAGTTTTTTTGCAATATTTAATGCAACGGGGGCGATCATTAACACTGTTGCCACATTATCAATAAATGCAGAAATTACCCCTGCAAAAAGTGCAAGAGAAATTATTGCCCATTTTACATTTGGTGTTTTTTGTATAATTAAGTCGGCAAGTTTTGCTGGCATTTTTGACTCAATAAACAGGTACACAACACCCATGGTACCAGAAATCATAAGGATAACATTCCAGTCAACTGATGTAAAAACTTTATTGATAGGCAGTATGCCAAGAATAACAAACAGTACAGCCGAACTAATGGCAATATATGCTCTATATTTTGGAAGTACAAGCAATAAACTATATGTTAAAACAAAAATTCCGAGTGCAAGATATTTCATTTTTCAACCTTTATTTTTATTATAAAAATCGGACAATATATAATCCCATATTATAAAAATATTGTCAATTTTTTTGTTTGACAAATTTAAGCATAAAAATTTTTAAAAACTTAAAACTATACCGGTTTTTTACAAATGATTATTTTATACTTTTCTTACTTAAAAAATTATAAGGTGGTAGTGGTATGGTTTATTTTAGTTTAGAAAACAAACTATGGAAAATTTTTTTATCGATGGATTGTGAGTTTACTTGCAATGAGTTACAAACAGTATTAGCAAAAAATTCAATTAATCTTTCTAACCGACTTTTAAAAAATATATTGTTTTTATACTGCAATATGCAATATTTAAGTTATGATAATAAAAAATTTGTAAAGAACTTCGTTATACTTAATAATTACTCAAATAAAGAAACGAAAGCAATTATAAAATTTGCAATTTCTAATAAAAATCACAACTTTTCTTTAAACGACTTAAAAAATGAACTTGATTGTAACAATGTGAACTACACAACGCCGGTTTTACATAAAATTATTGGTTTTTTAATGCGCGAAAGATTTATAAAAATTATAGAGGAAAATGTTTTTGTAAAAGCAGATTTATTAGATAGGTACGAGCATACCAGGTAATTTTTAAATAAACTAGTATAAACCTCTTGACTGAGCAAGTGGCTATATTTTGTGTTTATAATTATTTATTTAATTGATAAAAAGCATCGGCGCCAGCAAAATGCCCACGTTGTCCTAATTCTATTTCTATTTTTAATAGCCTATTGTATTTTGCTATTCTATCGGTTCGAGATAACGAACCTGTTTTGATTTGCCCAGCATTTAATGCCACAACTAAATCTGCAATTGTTGTATCTTCTGTTTCGCCAGAGCGATGCGATACTACTGCTGTAAATCCAGCATTTTGTGTCATTTTTATTGCTTTTATTGTTTCAGTTAATGTGCCAATCTGATTTAATTTAATAAGCACTGAATTAGCACTTTTATTCTCAATACCTCTTTTAATTCTTTCGGTATTTGTTACAAACAAATCATCGCCAACAATTTGTATTTTCTTTCCAAGTTTTGCGGTAAGTTTTGTCCAGCCCGCGTAATCATCTTCGCCTAAACAATCTTCAAGCGAAATTATAGGATATTTTTCTACCAAACTTACCCAGTAATCAATCAATTCATCTTGTGTAAATGCCTTTTTACTCTTTGGTAGTAGATATGTGCCATCTTCAAGGTGCCATTCACTAGTGGCAGCATCAATTGCTATTTTAATATCTTTTCCAGCATTATAGCCTGCAAGTTTAATTGCTTCCATAATAAGATTTAACACTTCTTCTGCACTGTTTAAATTAGGTGCAAATCCACCTTCATCGCCCACAGCGGTAGATAAGCCTTTGCTTTTTAACACTTTGCTCAAATTGTGAAAAATTTCCGCACACCAACGGATACCATCGGCAAATGTTTTTGCTCCAACCGGCATAATCATAAATTCTTGAATATCTATGCTATTTGTAGCATGTGCTCCTCCATTTAATATATTACACATTGGGACCGGTAAAGTTGTTGCACTTTTACCACCTATATATTCATATAAAGGTAATTTCATTGCTTTTGCCATCGCTTTTGCAACGGCAAGCGAAACAGAAAGTATGGCATTTGCACCTAATCTAGATTTATTTTTTGTACCGTCAAGATTTATCATAAGTTCATCAATTAATTGTTGATCTCTTGCATCTTCGCCGATAAGCAAATCTGCAATTTCTTTATTAACATTTTGTACTGCTTTTAGTACGCCTTTTCCTAAGTAGCGAGTTTTGTCGCCATCTCTCAACTCAACCGCTTCATATAAGCCTGTGCTTGCCCCTGATGGAACGGCACTTGTACCCTCGGCACCACATTTAAGTGTTACAGCGGTTTCTATGGTTGGATTTCCACGTGAATCTAATATTTCTCGTGCTTTGATTTCTACAATTTTAAACTTTCCCATATCTTCTCCTTGGATCTTTTATAATAAGCAATTATATCAAATCAAAAATATAAAGAAAACTAAAAATATAAGATTTTTAATATTATTTTAGTTTTATTTAGTTACAAATTTGCTGTTTAGTTTTTTAAAAAAGTTAATATGATTCAATCTTAATCTCTTAATTTTTTTTGAACATACATTAGTTGTTATGCATTTTACTTCATTAAATTCGAAATTTTCGCCATCAATTGAAGCAATTATATTACTGCTTTCTTTTATTGGTAAAATTTCAATTTGCACATTATCCGGAAGTACCATAGGATTTTTTAGTGTTTGGTTAATTATATTATTAACAGCGCCAACAGGAATTAACTGCATTGTATATAACGAATCATGTATTATTGCTCCGCCATAACTTAAACTATGAGCGGTAGAGCCTACACTCGTGCAAATAATTAAGGCATCTCCAATAAATCTCTCCGTATGAATATTATCAATATTAATATCAAACTTTGCAAGACTAAGGTCTTTTCTCCTTATCATAATTTCGTTTAGTGAATGGAACTTTTTTGTTTCGGTTTTCGTTTTTATTGTATTTTTTTGTATTCCAGTTTCTATGATTGTATAATTTCCATTTTTTATGTTTTGCACAAAAAAATCTAATTCTTTAATTTCAATTTCTTGTAAAAACCCTAGCGTGCCAGCGTTTATTCCAACATACATGGTGTTTTCGTTATATTCGCTAGTTTTTAGCATTCTAATAAAACTACCATCTCCGCCTATTGCGATAGATAATTCTGGGTTTTCTCCTACTAAATCAAAACCTTCTATTAAAAGTTTTGTTTTAAGTATATTATAAACCGCTTTTGATTGCTCGTTTTCATTAGTAAATAGTTTTACTGTTTTTATACTTTTCATATATTTCCTTGTTTTTTTAAACTACCATTACAATATTATTTTATTCCATTTTTTTGTTTATTGAAAACTTACAACCACAATAATTTTGTCGATATAAATTATATTCTTTACTATACTCTATGCTTTTTTTATAGCCTTCACTTTTTTTAAAATCGTTATTTAAAAATTTTGCATTTTTAAACATATCCTTTGCTTTTTCACCCAGTTCATTAACCCATTCAGCATTTTTATAAGGGCTTACGGTAAGGGTAGTAGTAAAATAATCAAAGATAAATTTTTTAGCAATTTCGGCTGTCTTGTCAATTCTTAACTTATAGCATAAATAACATCTTTTATCGCCTTCACTACAATCTTCTTGACCTTTAATTGCATTATAATACTCTTGTGGATTAAACTTAATTGTTTTAATTTTAATTGGTAATAATTTATAAACAGCATTTGCGTTTTTGTTTTTTTCTTTTGCCAACTTATTATAAATTTTAATGAGTCGCTTTTGCTCGTTAAGCCTTTTTGTATATTCTTTGTCTGGGTAAAGATTTGGATTATAATAAAATACTGTAATGTTAAAATACTCCTGCAATACTCTTAAAACATAACTACTGCAAGGACCACAACAACTATGCAATAATAAAGTGGGCTTTTTGCCACTTAGTAAAATATCATTTATTTCCTTTTGCATTAATTGATTATAATTTGTTTTTATATTTTGTGTCATATAACATTATAAATCAACCCTCTTATTTTGTAAAACAAAAACTATATGCAGTTCTTATTGTTTTTTATACGTAAATTTGTTATAATACATTATAAATAATAATTATGAGTTACGAGGCAAGTCTATGAATTTGATAACAAAAACAGAAGAATTAGTAAAAGAAATTCTCGAACAAAATGGTTATGGCATACAAAATGTAGTTCTAGAAAATACAAGTCGCCCAGACCTTGGTCAATTTCAAATTAATGTTGCTATGAGTATAGCAAAAAAAATTCACTGTAATCCACTCAATGTTGCGACTAAAATTAAAAATGAGTTAAATAAAAGCGAACTTTTTTATAATGTTAATATTGCAGGAGCGGGTTTTGTTAATATATCGTTTTCTAACAATACTTTAATAGGCTTTGCAAATGAATATTTGAAAGATTTGAAGCAAGCATTTACCACTGATTATAAGAAAAAAATATTTATTGATTATGGTGGGGCTAATATAGCCAAAGCATTACATGTAGGCCATTTACGCAGTGCCGATATTGGTGAAGCACTTAAAAGACTTACTCAAATGCTAGGAATAGAAGTTGTGAGCGATGTACACTTTGGTGATATAGGAAGACAGTCTGGTATAATTATATCTGAAATTAAACGCAATTTCCCAGACTTGGTGTTTTTTGACTTAAATTTTAAAGGCAAGTATCCTACAAATATTCCTATAACCGCAAAAGATTTAGATGTTTTGTATCCGATTGCTAGTAAGGACGCAAAAGAAAGTGAAGAACGAATGGAAGAAGTTAGGCAAATTACTTCAGACCTAGAAAGCGGAAACAAAGGGTACATTGCACTTTGGAATATAATTAAGAAACTCTCAATAAAAAACATTAAAAAAATATATGCACGTATAAATACATCGTTTGATTTATGGGAGGGAGAAAGTGATTGCTATCCATATATTCCCACTATCCTTGAACATTTTAAAAAAAATAATTTTATGTATGAAAGCGAAGGTGCATATGTAATAGATGTCGCCGAAGAAGACGATGAATTAAAAATACCACCATTGATTGTAATTAAAACAAACGGTTCTACCGTATACGGAACAAGAGAACTAGCAACTCTATATTCTCGTATAAAAAGATTTAAGCCTGATGAAATTTGGTATGTGGTAGATAATAGACAAGAAATGTATTTTAAACAAGTTTTTCGCGCCGCCTATAAAACTGGGTTAGTACCAAAAACAACAGAACTTAAATTTGCAGGCTTCGGCACGATGAATGGTAATGATGGCAAACCTTTTAAAACTCGTGATGGCGGTGTAATGCAATTAACCGATTTGCTTGACAGCGTAAAACAAATTTCACTTGAAAAATTAAACCCTTCTATAACGAACACAAAGCAGCGCGAAGAAATTTCAAAAAAAATTGCAGTTTCCGCAGTAAAATTCGCTGATTTATTGCCTAATCGTTCAACTGATTATATATTTGATATTGATAAATTCGTGTCGCTTGAAGGTAAAACTGGTCCATATTTATTATACTCAGTAATTAGAATTAAATCTTTATTAAATAAAGCAATAGCGAAAGGTCTTTCAATAGGTAAAATTGAAATCTTAACGGGTGCTACTGACAAAGATATCTTATCAAAACTAGTTACATTAAATAAAATGCTGAATAAAGCATTTTACACTCAATCAGTTAATGATATTGCCGAATATCTGTATAATCTGATTACTACTTACAATAAATTTTACTCCGAAAACAACATACTAAACGAGCAAAATATTAAACTGCGTGATTCTTGGTTAGCGTTATCTCAACTAATCTACAATATAAGCAAATCATTAATTGAAATTTTAGGTATGGAGATACCGGAAAAAATGTAATCTATAAAGAAAATAGTCTGCAATTGAAGGCTGTATTTTATTAATTTAAATCAATTTTCATTTGTTTGCTTGTTGGTTTGTTTTTATACATTTTTTTATCTGCGTCTCTAATCATAAAATCTTTATCAATAGTTTTGTGCGGTTCATTTATACAAACACCATAACTAAATGATATTTTGTAGTTTTTAAGCATTTGATTATGTGCATCAATGTCAGTTTGTATATTATTAATAATGTATTTGATTTCTTCGGGTGCTTTAAGAATTGCGCCAATTATAAATTCGTCACCACCTGGGCGCGCTACTAAATCGCTGGACTTAATTTCACGCGCTAAGATGTGAGCAAATGCCTTTAATACTTCATCGCCCTCTTTATGCCCATAAATATCGTTTATAGATTTGAAATCATTTAAATCAAAATATATAATTGCAAAATAACTACTTATAGATTTAGGAAATATTGAAAAATATTTCTGAATTCCATAATTGTTTTGAATTCCGGTTAAAAAATCAGTACCCGCATTACTACTCATAATCATTAAATGCAATAATAATAATGATATTGCAATAAAAGGATACAAGGTGGCAAAATTTGTAATTCCTTTGCCTTGTAAAAATACAAATAGTACAGGAAAAATTATATTTATAATTATAAGTAGCGCCAACAATTTATTACTTCTTGCTACTATATTGAATGATTTTAAATGTTTTCTAATAAGATTAAAACACACATAAATTAAAGGAAAAAGAACGCCAATCACTATTAAAAAATATAAATTTCCCCTTGAATAGTTATTATTTGCGTCCAGTTTAAAAATCCAACCAAGCCAAACACTTGAAATTGATAGCAACAAAACGAAGCCCGTCGATAAACAAGATATGTTTCTTATATTTTTATATTCTTTCTCATCAAAATCCGCACTGTATTGAACAAACGTTGCAATTTTCGCAGTAAGTAGAGCAGCAAAAGTAAATAGGAGTATGTTTGCTATATAACTAATAATTGTAATAAATAAACCAGTCTGCCCAATTAAAAACCAACACAAAATGTCTAGTACTTGCGCAATAATTACACAAATTAAGGCACTTGAAAACAATTTATTGTGTAACTCATTGCTTTTGCGTGAATTTAATTTACAGTCAAAATAAATTATCGCTAGTATAAATAGCGAAAAAAAATTTGTTGCATTAAAAGTTATAAAATTATCCATTTTTTCCTCTTTGCTATAAAACTATATATCTAATTCAAGTTGTTTGCTAATAGATTTGTTAGAGTACATTTTTTCATCTGCTTCGTTAATTAATTGTTCATAATTAAGACTATGGCGTGGCTTATTAATACTTATACCATAACTAAATGACATTTTGTAGTTTTTTACAGTTTGATTGTATTTATTTACCTCTGCCTGTATTGATTTTATTATTGAATCCAGTTCTTCGGGATCTTTAAGCGTTACTCCTATAAAAAATTCATCGCCACCATGTCTTGCGGCTATATCGCCAGATTTAATTTCCTTTGCCAATATTTCTGCAAATGCCTTTAATACTTCATCGCCTTCTTTATGCCCAAATTTGTCATTTATAAATTTAAAATTGTTTAAATCAAAAAATACGATGGCATAGTAATAGTTTGTAATTTTCGGAAAATATGCAAAATGCTTATTTACACCAAAATTGTTTTTTAATTTTGTTAAAAAATCGGTACCAGCAGTATTTGCCATTGTTATTAAATGCATTATTACTGTTGATAAAGTAATAAAAGGAAAAATAACTGCAACATTGGTTACATTCATTCCTTGTAATACTATTAGACCAATGGGCACTATAATATTAATAATTAATAGAAGAATAATCATTTTATTGTCTTTTAAAATTCTATTAAAAGTTTTTGCATACTTTAATACTAGTTTTACAAAAATATAACCTACTGGAAAAAACACACCTGCCATCATTAAATAGTACCAGTCTTCCCGATGATACAAATTGTTAGAATCTACGCTAAATATAAAATGTCCCCATATACTCACTGTACACAATATAGCCACATAGGCAACAGTAAAATAACATATGGTTTTTAATTTTTTATATGATTCAATTTTAAAATCTGAACTGTATTGAATATACATTGCCATTTTAGCAACCATTAATGCAGAAATAGAAAATAATAATACATTTAAGCCATATCCCATAATCGTATAAAAAACACCCTGTCGCCCGTTAACAAACCAACAAGCAATATCAAGTGTTTGCGCCAGTAGTGCAAAAAGCAAAGCATCGCGCCAAATGCTTTTGTGAAAATCTTTATTTCGGCTAAGATATAAAGACATATCAATTAACAGTATTGCAAGTACTGCAAGAGCAAAAAAATTTATTGAATTAAAAAGAAGAAAATTTTCCATACAATCCCCGATAAAAATTTCTTGAACTTTTGTTGAATTAATCAGTATTAACTGTATGTTAACACATATTTTTCAACATTGTAAAACAAAATTGTGCATATTAAACAGTAATTTAGTAATTTGTCATTCAATTTCTTAATTATTCATCAATATTATATCGTATTTTTTAAATTAGTGGATTGTTTGCTAAGGAAGTTATTTTTTTAATGCCAAATTATAAATTGCAAATGCTATGTTATCCGGATTAGCAATGCTTTCTTCATCAATCGCAATAACTGATATCACCATCTTGCAGTTTTCAGATATTTCGGTATATTGCATTGTTGCTGTTCTTGTTACAACAAATACTTGATTGGCAACTAAATTAAGTGAAAACTTATCATTAATAGATTTAGATCCATCTTCATAATTAATGTTAAAAGTTAAGTTTCCGCTTTGTGTAGATTTTAATTTAAAACTAATTTCACGCAATTTAAGCGAACTCTCGGACAAATCCAATTTCCCAGAAAATTCTACGATGCTATAATACATTTGTTTTTCAGCGTTATATTTACTTTGCGTAAAATCTGTAAGTGGTTTGGTATAAATTCCATTTTGACCTTCGGTATCGCCGGCATTTACAATAGTAACTTGCACATTTTGAGAAAAATAATTTTCAACCTTTACATTATAAGTTAATGTTACAATAAAAATAATGCTTGCTACTAGCAAAAATGATAATAAAACAATAATGTATTTTTTAATGTCTGCACTTATCACTGTAATACCCCTATAATTATATTAGCATAAAACTTTACATTTAAAAAGATGTTTAAAAAATTTTATTTAAATACACTTTTATCATTCCAATTATTTTTTGATTATAATGTTCTATCATTCCAGTTTGATATCTAATAATTATTTCTACTTTTCCTAATAATTTGCTTAAATCATACGGACCATTATCAGAACTATCCTCGCTATCTGTTCTATTATCGCCCATTATAAATATTTCATTATTGCCAATTGTTATGCTCCCGTCTGCGTTAACCCTTGAAGCGTTTTCAATTTTGTAATTGTTAAAAGATTCAAAATGTTCATAAAGATTAGTGGTTGAAAGTGCAAAATTAAGATATCCCGATTCATCTAATAATTCACCATTAAGCAAAACTCTATAATGCAGATTTACGTTTACCCCATTCCAGTTTTCATCTTCTACAATGTTTATGGTGTCTCCGGGTAACGCGATTACACGCTTGATAACATAGTATGTGGTTTTTTCTATAACCGCAATATCGCCATGCATCACATTTGAATTCCCGTTTACATATACCACATCACTGTTATTTGAACCAGTGATATTTAAAGTAGGTTTCATTGATGGGCCAATTACTGTACTAAGAGTATAAATAGATGAAAATATTGAACTTAATATTGTAAAAAGAACAAATGCTACAAATAGTACATTCATTAAATTTTCTTTAATATTTACGTTTCTAATTTCATGCACATTGCACATTTGCGGAGAATAATTTCCAAATTCTATCTTTTTGCCACAATATTTCATAATTAGTCCTTTTTAATTATTGTATCTTGTAATAAAATTATTATATCAAAAAAAGCCAATTATGTTAAATGCTTTTTACTACTTAGTATTAAAATATTTCTACAAAATAATTTAACTAAGTGCATTCATAAACATTTTTATTAAAAACCACCAAATCGTATTTTTAGAAATTTATAAAAACAAAAATAATTACCATATATAATATATAACCGCATTTTTGCTTTTATAATATTGACTTTAAAATATAGTTAATATATACTTACTTAGTTTTAAGCACCATTAGCGCAACTGGATAGAGCATTGGTCTTCGGAACCACTCTTTGCGGGTTCGCAATTCGTACCAAAAAATTTAGATAACTATGCACCCATAGTGAAGTGGATATCACAATGGTCTTCGAAACCATTATCCCAAGTTCGAGTCTTGGTGGGTGCACCAGAAAGCCTTATTTTATGGGCATTGTAGCGGTTTTTAACAGTCGCTACTTTTTTTATATTTTGCCAAAAATTCGAACCCGAAAAACGGTTTTTTGCTTAATTAAAAACACCATTTTTCGAACCTGCAAAATGCGCAAATTTGAGTGGCGACACTCAAAAAAGTGCGTTTGTCACGAATTTGTCACGAATTTTTTCAAAATTTTTGCAAGAATGCCATATTTTATCGTATGTTTACGCCTGTTATTTTTTGGTGATTTTTGCAAAAAATCTGCAAACGATAAAAAAGGCAAGAGTTTTTAACCCTTGCCTTTTTTTTACATTTCAGACTCATCTTGCTTTCTTTTTTTTCGTTTTTCTTCAAGCAGTCTTTCCAGTTCTTTAATTTCTTCGTCAATCACTTGGTTATCATCTTTTTTGCTTAGCATGGAACTTATAATATTTGCCGATTCTATTTTTGCTGAGAAATCAAGGTGCGAATAGATGTCTGCTGTTGTGCTGAAATTGGAATGCCCTAGCCACTCCTGAATGTTTTTCATTGGCACGCCACTTGCAACAAGCAAACTTGCGCAAGAGTGCCTAAGGTCATGAAAACGAATGTGTTTTAAATTATTTTCTTTAAGCAGTTCCCTAAATTTATTTGATACATAATCTGGTTTTATGATGTCGCCAATATCATCAACAAAAACATAATCTGAGTATTTCTTGTTATAACTTCTTCCATACATAAGTTTATTATCTTCAATCTCTTCTTTTCTCTCTAAAAGCAATTTTTCAATTTCTGGTAATAGTGGCAACTTTCTATGGCTCGAAGTTGTTTTTAAAGTGTCAGACAAGTATACTATTCCTTCAACGGTTAAAACCTTATGGCTGATAGAAATAACTTTATTATCAAAATCTATTGCGCTCCACTTAATGCCAATGAGTTCGCTCCTTCTAAAACCATAATATGCGGCTACTCGCACAATTAAACCAATCGCTGTTTTGTCGGTCACCTTAAATAGTTCATCTAACTCGTTCTTGTTGTAATAACTCATTTTAGTTTTCTCTTTTTTTATCTTTGGCAAAAATTCATAAGGGTTTTTAGCTATTAAATCATCTCTATATGCCTGCCTTAATGCGGGTGATAAAATGGTTGCATGATGTTTTAATGTCATGTTTTTATTACCTCGCTCTTTTTTAAGATAATCATAGAAGTTTAGTATATGTTGATATGTAATATCTTTTAGTTTTTGCTTTTTTCCAAAATACAATTTCATCACTTTATAGCATGTCATATAAGCGCGATAAACAGAGGGTGAAACTTCTGCTTTCTTATGCTCCAAGTAGTCTTTTACATAATCAACAAATATAATGTCATTGCTGGTTTTAGGCTTTTCGGCAACTTGAATATTTTCATTTGGTTTAAAGGTTTCTAATTGTTCTTGCAAAAATCCTTGCGCCTCTTTTTTGTTCCCTCTTTCACTTAATCCAGTTGGAATCCACTTTTGCTTATATCTTCCAAGGTCATCCTTATAATTTATAACGGCATAAAACAAACCGTTTTTAACTTTTAATCTTCCTGTCATAACTGCTTGCCTCCGTAAATATAAGCAATCACATTCAGTTTGGAAATTTTGTAGTCCTTGCCTATTTTAATAGACTTAATAACTCCACTCTTTAATAGCTCATAAGTCTTTGTTCTTTTTATTCCAAGCATCTTGGCAAGTTCTTGCACATTAACACAGTCTGGGTATTCTTTAAACATAAAGTTTGTCATTTCATTTGTATTCATCATGCTCCGCCTCACATTTCCATGTCAGACTTAGACTTTCTATCCATCTGACTTCCTTCAAGTAAATTGTTTAGTGCAGTTACAAACCTTTTATTTCTAAACAAGTTATACCCGTTATAAATATTTTTTGGTCTGTTAAATTTGTGGTCAAATCGCGTCCAAGCACGGTAGTAGTCATAATCTCTCGCCTGATTGCAAATGAAGCCTTCTAGGCTTAATTTAAGCCCTGAAAGCAGTATCGGTGGCAAATTGTTATCTCTGCACAAATATCTTATGTTTCTACTTAGTGTATTCACATTCATTCGTGTGCCGTTTTTCTTTAAGCAAACAAAATTGATGTTCTCATCATTGCCATTCTCTTCAAGATTAATTTCTTGCTGTTCTTTTAACTCTATAAGTAGTTTTTTAATGTTTGGCAAAAGCGGAAACTCTCTTTTTAGTTCAGTCAACTTTTCAATGTGCCAGCTGTAATAAAACTTATTTAATACTACATATGATACTGGGCAAATTGTAATTGTGTCATTTTCAAAATCAATATCTTGCCACTCCAAACTCATTAGTTCAAGCCTAGAAAACTGATATGCCAAAATCAATTTAAAATACACCTCATACATGTTTCCTTTAATTGCTTTCAAAAAAGTTTTTACTTCGTCAAGGTTAAAAGATTGATCGTTTTTTATAGGGTTATTCTTTTTACTTATCATTATTTTTTTCCTTTTCCATTTTAGTTTCATCTCAGTCAGTTATCTCTTTCAAATAATGATATCTCTTTCAATGGTTAGTTTTCTTTTTCTGCCACCTCCTCATTTTTTATATCTCTAATTCATTAACGCCTCTCTATAATAGTGGTTTTTGTAAACTATTTTTAGGGCAATTTAACGCAATCTCAATAAGCACAAAACAACCTTTCATAGCACAAAAACATATTTTCCCCCTCTATAATAGTGCTTTTTGTAAACCCCCTTTTGGCATAAATTAGGGTAAAAACACGCTTTTTCACTCTTTTTACGCTCTCACCAAAACACCTAAAACCCTTTATTTATAAGGCTTTTACAACTTTTAAAAATTTTTTTGTAAATTCGCAAAAAACACCCTATTTTGTAAACCCCCTAAAGGCTAAAAACTAGTTTTGCTTAATAATGATTTTGGAAAACACTAGGTTTTTAATTTAATGAATATTTATTATCTTTTTCAATTATTTGTGGTAAACTTAGTTAATAAAATTTGGTGGTATGTATTTATGAAAAACATAATTATTGTGGACATGCAAAAAGGGTTTATAAATAAAAATAATAAGCATTTAGTAAATAAAATTAATAATTACTTAAATGAAAGCAAATTTAACAATATTTTTTACACAAAGTTTTATAACAATGATAATAGCCCATTTTTTAATATTTTAAAATGGAATGGCATGATTTCATTAGAAGATTTAGAATTTGTTGTTAAAATAAATCCTATGTGTGAAATATTAGAGAAAAATACCTATGGTTTAAATATGGAACAGATAAACTTTCTAAAAGAATTAAATATAAATGAAGTAGAAATATGTGGCACTGATACAGATGCTTGCGTTTTAACAATTGCATACCAATTATTTGATAACAATATTAAACCCATTATTCTATCTGATCTTTGTGCATCATCTTCAAAAGATAAAAACATTCATTATAATGCTTTGCAAATAATGAGAAGGTCCTTCGGTAATGATTGTATTAAATAGTAGAATGTTACATAATACTTTTTTACAAAAATGTAATTATATTTCTTCTTTTCTCTTTAAAGGGGCAATGATATTTTTTGATTAAAATCTTTATAAAACGGAAGCGGGTTTCCCGTCTTCCCGTAAAAAAAGTAGGGTGCAATAAAATGTTTCATTTTGTAACACTAGGCAAAGTGGCTGTTTCAGTAAAAGTGCCTATTTTAAGCCGCTTACAGCCCGCTAAAATTCATTTTGTTGCACTCCTTTTCCTGCTTAATAAATTTCTCTCCACTTTTTGCCATAAAAGCACTCTAATTTCTTACTTCTTTCGTCATTCCTCCCTATGGTTGATTTGTTCCCCTATAACTTTGTTACTTGCCAACAAACGCGCGCAAATTGCTTTAATCCATAAACTTCACCTCCTTATTAAATATACTTTTACTATCCATAGGGTAACTCGCCAACATATAGTTTTTTAACCCCCTATACTTATACGGACAATTTTCACCCTATCTACAAGGTTTTTTATAAAAGTTTTTTAAACTTTTTAATATTTTTTCATACCAATGTAATAATGAGCGTTACACTGAAAAAACTATTAAACCTTATTTAGAGTATAAAAAGCCCGCGTTATCAATGGGTGATAACGCGGGAAAATTTATTTTTTATTTAACTATAAGCTAAATCGCTCAACTAAGTTTTTTATTGAAGAATTGGTTTTTACTTGCTGGCTTGGTATAAATACATACTTCCATGGTTTAAGATTATTTGCTTCACAATATGTACTTGCTGTTTTACAATACTTAACACCTCTTTCTTTTTTTTGTATTACTAGAGAGTCAAAAAGCTTATCCTCACCTTTAATCTCAATAAGATACATACTATCTTGTGTTTCAACAACAAAATCTGGCTGATATCTGTTTCCAGCTCCATAGTATAAATCAAATTGTTTTGGAGAAGGTCTTAACCATTTAAGTACATTTTCATCACTTTCACAAACAATTGCAAATATTTTTTCAGGATTGCTATCAAACTTATATTCAGCATGCAACGCTTTTTTGAAGCCAGTAAAAACTTGTTTTTGTAAGGTTCCATCTTCAAAATGCTCGTATAAAGAAATAGATTTTTGTCCCTTAAACTTTTCAATTGTAGGGTTATGAATTACATTGGACACTCCAACAACCTGTTCATACAAATCTACATCATCCTTAACAAAGTGTTTTTTAAGTTGATTGTAAATTCTTAAGGTTATGTCTTTTTTGTTATACATAACAATATTTCTTATTTCTTCTATTGAAAACTTCTTTTTAAAATGCTCAACCAATTGAGTTAACAATTTATAAAGCAATTCACTGCAAGCTTCATAATCAATTTCAGCTTTTGACATAAGTTCATTTAAAATATAAATCTTAGGATCATTAACATCAAAATCAATCATTTTAGTTTGGATAACTTTGGTTTCGTTTGTAAGTAAATTTTCTATAATAGTTTCATTGTCTATTGGACTATAATTAAATTCAGATAAATCCAAGTCAAAATCTTCGTAGGAGTAATTTGTATTGTCTTCGGTATAAACTTTTACTTGTGGAATAAAGAAGGTATTGTTTTCGTAGTTCTTCTTTTGCTCTACAATAATTCCTTTTGTGAACTTTTGAATGATATCGGCATACTCTCTTTTGTTTTTAATTTTTTCTGCCAAGTCCAAATCCTCATTCACAAGACTAGATATTTTTTTCTCAAAGTTGCTTGTATCTGAGTTGTTTTTAAAATACTCCGTTGTTTTATCAGCAACTTTTCTTGTAATATCTATCAATAGCTCCTTTGCTTCAGCGTCAAGCTTTTCATCAACGCTTATATTATGTTGAGCCTCTGCAATTATTTGCTGTTCATACATATCAAACATTGAAAGTGTTGTTGCACTTTCCATTGGTTTAATATCTTCTGCAAAAACTGTATTTTTAACTTTAAACAGACTTGTTGGCTTGTTGGCTTCTTCAACGATTTCTTTAAATTTATCGTGTGCTGTAATATATAAACCATCTACAACGTCATCATCCACTCGTTTCCCATAAGGCAATCTAAGCCCTCTACCAATTGTTTGCTCTCTTAAGGTTTTACTTGCCGCTGTTCTTAATGGAATGATAGTGTAAAGATTATTAACATCCCAACCCTCTTTAAGCATATTAACATGAATAACAATTTCTATTGGATTTTCATAATGTTCTACTTCTAAAAGTTTTTGAATATTTTCTTCTTTTTCACTTCCACTTTGGGAGCTATTAATTTCTATTACCTTGTCTTTATATCTACCTTGAAAAAAACTATCAGACTTTATTATATCCATAATTTCTTTTGAGTGTTCCGTGTTCTGACAAACTATTAATGCAAAAGGCTTGACTGTTTTTAAGTCATTATTTTGTGCATAGTTTTTTAATTTTACTTTAACGCGTTCGTGATTTAAAATGCCGTCATGCAACATCATTTTATCCATTTCAGTTTTGTTAAATTGCAAAACATCAATATCTCTTCTAGTTAAAGCATATGGCGTTTTCGTGTAACCATCATCAATAGCTTTCCCTAATGGATAATCGTATACAACATTTTTAAACTTAACAGTTTTGCTTCCACTTTCGATTTGAGGAGTTGCAGTTAATTCTAGTCCTAAAACGGGTTTTAAATCGTTAATTGCATTGAATCCCGCTGTGGCTCTGTAATGATGAGACTCATCCATTAAAACAACTAAATCTTCTTGATTTGCTAGGTAATCAAAATAGCTTTCACCTAAATACTCAGATAGTTTTTTAATATTGCCAATTTCTCTATTAAACTTTGCAATATTAAAAATGTTTATTGTAATTTCTCCCATGCCAAGTTGTCCAACAGAAAAATTAGAATAGTTGTCGCCAGTGATTATGTTTGGATAATTATTAAAACAACCAAGCCCCTTAAACACATATTTAGCAGAGTTTGGCTTTCCTAAATCTGCACATAGCTTGTTGTAAACGGTTAAGTTGGGTGCAACCACAAAAAAGTTTTTTATTCCTTTAACAGTGTATAAGTATGTAATAAATGCACCCATCAACCTGGTTTTGCCAACACCAGTTGCAAGCGCAAAAGCCAGGCTCATAAAATCTCTTTCAAAACTTGTGCAAATAGGAAACAAGTCATTAACTGTTCTTAATGCTTTTTGCAAGTCTATTTCCTTGTCTAGTTCTATTTCTTGTAAAATTGTATCTAGCACAACCAGACTGTGTTTTTGAGGTTTTCTTAGACTCATTGTTCCGCTAATGTAATTTACATCATATTCTTCATAGGTTCTATTCATTATCCTCTTCCTCCTCGTCTAATTGGGGAACAGAAATAATGTTTAAATTATAATTTTCTTTTCCAAACTCGCATCGCCCAAGCAAAGTGTTTGGTATTTTTTTAATAGTAATGTTTTTAAACGCTTTTTCCAATCCTGCTTCAAATGTCTTACATGCAATCACCAAATGCTCGTTTTCTTTCATTTGTGAGTGAATTGAAGTTAAGTAGTTTAGTGTTATTAACTGAGTTGTGGTATAAATGTATGCATTTTCAGAGGATTTACCTTGCTTCCAAAAAACTTCTGGGCTTGGGTTATATTGATAATTTTCATGTTTTGCCATAGCTGCTGCAAGCATATCCGCATTATATTCTTTATTGATAACTGGGTTACCAAAAACATCCTTTTTAATAAGCGTTGGAGCAAGTTCATAAAATTTATAACTTCCGCCGCCAACCCAATTTACGCCTTTACTAATCCCACCTTGATCAGTTCCAACCAGAACAGAGTCTAGCCTTGGTTTGCAGTGAGTATAGGCGTGATCACCTAACTCAATACCTATCCATTTTCTGCCCATTTTATGAGCAACAGCGGCTGTTGATCCAGAGCCAAGAAATGAGTCTAATACTATATCCTTTTTTTGTGTTGCTGAAGATAAAATTCTATGTATAAGTTTTTCTGGCTTTTTTCCATTTGGAAAGAAAACGCCTCCTTCTTGCCCAACACCACCAGTGGTTACTATATCACTCCATTGGTCGCCTAAATATATACTATTGTTTGTTTCTGCAAAAACAATTTCTAATCTAGCCGTTTTTGTTTGTTTGTTAAAATCACTTTTTATAAGAACATTTTTACCGCTAGCATTTTTAACAATAGATAAATCGTTTTTAAAACTCTCATTAATTATTCTTTTATATAATGAATGATTAGGCTTAGTAGCAACTATTCTATATGAATTCTCAATTTTCCATTCTAAAGTATCTGATATATTTTTTTCCGATAAGAACTTCTTTAATGATACAAGATTTAATTTTTCAATATTGTTTAAAATAATTTCTCCATTTGAATTCGTATAATTATCATACATCTCTCTTGTAAATTCTGGGATGATATAGTTATACTCATTGTCCCATTTAGATTTTGAAATTTTAGGAATATCTAATTTGTAAGTATCTTTATTTTTTGCATATATAAGTATATATTCCTTTATTTTAGGAAATTTCTTACCGTTTATAGCAGCGGTCATTTTTACGCCTGATAAATTACTCATATTAACAACTATCATATTTATAAAGTTAACCCTGCCAAAAACTTCATCACATAAGACTTTTAGATAAGCTTGTTCAATATCATCAATTTGTATGAAAATCAATCCATTTTCTGATAATAGGTTTTTTAAAATTTCCAACCTAGGTTTCATTAATCCAAGCCAAATACTATGTTCTAGATTATCATCATAGTGTTCAAAAGCCGAACCAGTGTTATATGGTGGGTCTATATAAATGCATTTTATCTTTCCAGCATAGTCTTGTTCTAGTGCTTTTAGTGCAAGCAAGTTATCTCCATGTATTAAAAGGTTGTCATGCGTTGCGTTCTCATTTTCAATTTCTGACTTAAAACTTAATTCAGGTCTTTCAATTAAAATTCTAGGCTCTAAATTAATTTTTTCATTTTTACCTATCCAAGTTAATTCTAGTTTTGTTTTACTGCTCATTATGTTCTCCTTATCTATTTATCTGTGTGTATATGGGCATGTAGCCCAAGTTTAGTTTCTTTTTCAATTTCAAGCTTATTATCAGTTCCACCAATTATGCTTTCTTTTGCTTTAATGTTTTGAACCTGTGTATTGTTGGTAACGTTATTTATGGTTGTGCTTAAGCTAGTTGCGACAGGTTCTTTTGTTGTAAAAGTAAACTTATCTAGTGGTAAAGTTAAATTCTCCTCATTGAATAAACAGTTAAAGGCATCACCATTTAAGTCAATGTTATCAATGAAATACTTTTGGTTTTTTTGATCAGTAAAGTGGCTTATTGTTGACTTATCTAGTTCATGGTTTACTTTAAGGGTTTTGTTTTCTAAATCATATAAACATTTAACCTCTTTTTCTGCACCGTTGTTATAATGGATTTTAAAAGGTTTGGCCTCTTTGTTGTATTCTGTTATTAAAAAATCTTTTTTTGTTTTTTCTAATTTCAAATATTCTTTTTTTGCTTTTTCTTTATCATAAATATTTTTAGCAAAGCCATAAACACCTTTTGCTCCAGACACTATTTTAGTCTCTGCCGTTTTAGCTAGTTTGCTTATTGAGTCTTTTAATCCCATAACAATTTCCCCTTTTTTATAAAATCATTTGTTTAGTTTGTTTTTATATAATTTGTGTTTTTCCCTGCACCAATTTTTTCTATAAAACCTTCATCTAGTAAAGACTTCAGTGTCATTTCTATCATCGCTTCGCTAATATGGGGTAGCAGCGCTTTAATTTCTTTTTTGGATATTTTTCCTAGTTTTGTTATAAACACATTTTTAATTTGCTCTGCTTTTGATAATTTGAAACTTTCAACTGTGATTACCCTTTCTTCAAATTGTTTGTAAGCATTTAAGATAATTTTTAAAATGTATTCAACAAAATGCATTGGGTCATTTTGGTTTTCATGCCATGCGTACGAACTTCGTTCTAGCACATCATAGTAATCTTCTTTGGTGGTTGCTATTATTTTTTCTAAACTAATATATTTACCAACCACAAAATCATTTTGATATAGCAATAAAAGTGTTAATAGCCTACTCATGCGTCCATTACCATCATTAAAAGGATGGATGCACAAAAAGTCCAATATAAATATTGGAATCAAAATTAGTGGTTCTACTTGTAATTTGTTTTTTGCATTTGCATATTCTATGCAAACTTTTTCCATGGCATCGGGTGTTAAGTATGCTTCTAATGGAGCAAACTTAATTCTTTTGTTGCCCAGGCTATCTTCTTCTTGAATTAAATTATCGGTGTTTTTAAACTTGCCAGCCCATTGACCTGTTGAGTATTGATATAAATCTCTGTGTAGTTGCAAAATAAAATTTGG
>Ga0172381_10001128_pt1 | contig 32552 bp, 33 predicted proteins | sample Leawel6488metaG_FD_119754 | JGI IMG/M metagenome (GOLD analysis project Ga0172381, IMG submission 119754) | Leachate microbial communities from a municipal landfill in Southern Ontario, Canada - Leachate well 64-88 metaG | ecosystem: Engineered > Solid waste > Landfill > Unclassified | place... | reverse complement strand
TCTCCTTCGGCAAATTGACAAAAGCCACAATTAACTGTATGATTATTGAACATTACTGAAACAGCCATCACACAATTAAATTTATTTTTATTAGACCGACGCGGGGTAGAGCAGTAGCAGCTCGCTAGGCCCATAACCTAGAGGTCGCGGGTGCAACTCCCGCCCCCGCAATGAGAGAATTATTCGATGTTATATTTCGCGTATGAAGCCAAGGCGAGGTAGCTCAGTTGGTTAGAGCGAAGGAATCATAACCCTTAGGTCGTGGGTTCGACTCCCACCCTCGCTACCAAAATATTTATACCACCCATTGTAATCATTTGAAAAAGCTTAGTGGGTTCTGCGCCCGAGGCGCACCCGCCTTAGGCGGGGACTCCCACCCTCGCTATCATAGAACTACTATTTGAAAATGTAAGTCAGCTTTAAGAGCTGATTTTTTGAATAAAAAAAGGCAGGAATTTTTCAGGTTCCTGCTCCCAGCGAACTAACGACTGGTTTCCCTCTTAACTCGTGATTTCATCCAGCATCGTAACAGCCTGATTGACGTGCAGTTTGGCCAAAACGAAATTGCCTTTCTGGATCAGAACCTTAGCCTGATCAACTTCATTGATTATCTGCCGAATGCCAGATCCCCTGGGAAATCCCTGCTCATGCGCCACGTTAATCTGAAATTGAATTCCAACCGTTTGATTGGTTTGATCGAAACCCACCGGATTTGATGCGGTTTGAGGCATAATCAGTTGGCTCAGACATGCCGACACTTCTCCAATTTTATTGGCAGTCTCCTCCGGGTTATCACCCTCAAGCGCTCGCGCCACCCTTTTTAGATCACGCCAGACATCAACCATAACTTCCCGATCCTCGGCTGAGTAAGGGGAAGTGTCGCCACCCGAAATAACGGTTATACTGCCCCCCGCAGTAACCACATTACCAGTAACATTGGTCTGATTCTGGACTCTCTGGCCTCGTTGATCAAACATAATCTCGACTCCTTTTCTGTCTTCAATCCGTTGTTGTGCGCTTCAACTTAATTGGTTCTAGATAATGACAATGATCGTCAGCGCTTAAAACCAATTAAACAAAATAGTGATAAACTAACCACATTAAACAATGACACATATATTTAACGTTGTCAACTATTTCGTATTTTAAATATAAAATAATAAGAATTAATAACTTAAACTATAAGCAACTACCCCCATTGCCTAATTTCCTTGATTAAGGGGTTTAAGATTTTTTGGTCAGGGCAATTTTTCCAAATTTTGATAAGAAAACAAATTTATTTTTTACCTGATTTTATTGATGATTATTATTGAAAGGGTTATAAGTCAGCTTTAAGAGCTGATTTTTTGAATAAAAAAAAGAGAGCTGGTCGGTGCTCTCTTTGCCGTAAGGCTTAGTTGGTTTAACGACCGTTAATGTACTTTGCTTTGATTCCGACGAAAATGGACAATATTGGTGACAGCATTAGCCCACTTCCGCCTAACCCACAGTTGATTCCCTTGTTTGATGTCGTCTATGGCGCAAGCGATGTTAAGGAAACTGACGGCGAGCCTGCCCTCGGTAGCTATGCGGTATTGCAAGGCATCTTTGTGTGCTGCCTTGATGTAAGACAGGTAATAACGCCTATCCCCGTAGAAATGGAATAGCCTGAGTACATCTTCTTGCTCCATACCCACAAACCTAGCCAAATCCGCAAGCCAAACCCACGAACCTTTCTCCCCATCTTCAAAGGCTTGCTGCTGCTCGACACAATAAGGCAATTCTACCTCTGGATATCGCCCCAGTTCGCCCTTATGTACCTGACGTGCAGCTTCGAATGTTGATGGCGGCATTTCACAACCAAATTCCTCGGCGGAATACCCATTGTCCCCATCATCACAAAAATCATCTTCGGATTCAGGGTTACAAAGGTATACCACACCCTTAACGCGAGTGCACAACCCAAAAGGTCGATTGGCACTAAATAGGATAACGCTGTGATATGCATCCACATTCTCCTCATGGCGTGTTACCTTGTCATACGGCAAACCGATGGTTACATTAACAAGCTTACATTGCACATCAAATGTGGAATGTGTTTCCCGCCAAGAAGTCTCTTGCGCTTTCACGACCCATGTACCATCTGGTACTGTTACTGTTTCTTTGTGAAGCTTCAGTTCCATCGTCCAATCCTTTACATGTGGTAACCGTTTCATTGCCAAAACTACCACCATCCTGACAACGCTAATAGAATCCACTCCAGTAGGAATACAATAGATAATAATGAGGTTATCCATAGCATTCTCGCCGGAGTAGAAACTATAATCTGAAAAGAACAACATCAAATAATAGCATATATTTATAGTTCTGTCAATCGTTTTCAAAAAAATACCAAATGAAAAGAATTACTGATTTGGGCTATAAACCAACTGCCCTATTGTTTGATTTCCTTAACTAAAGGGTTTAAGATTTTTTTGTCAGGGCAACTCAAGAATCAGCTGGCAGTCCATATAGTTTATAGCTGTTTAAAAATTTTTGCTTAAATAATTAATATTTGTTAAAATAAATTAACCATACTAAAAACAAATTAATTTTCTATGTTCTCCACAGTTCACGGCACAGTTGGAGCAATTATTGGTAAGGCCACGGGCAATATTTTTTTGGGTTTTGCCGGCGGTTTCTTGGCTCATTTTTTATTTGATGCCATTCCTCACGGTGATGAAAATTTAATTGCTGACGCCGATCATATTACCCCAGCCGAAATTAGATACGCCGGCGCCATTGGCATAATTGATTTGCTGGTTATGATTTTTTTACTGATTGTTTTAAATCAATTTGGCCAACTCCCAACCGAATGGGCCGTTCTTTCTGGCATGGTTGGCGGACTATTTCCTGATTTCTTAAATGGCTGTTATATGATTTTAAAATGGAAAATTTTCAAACCAATATCCGATATTCATTTTGGTTTTCATAAAATTCTAACCAAGCGTGAATTAACTCTTAAACAAGGTTTGATTGTTCAAACCATAACTTTAACCATTATTTTGGGTGTATTGATAACATTCTAGCCCAATAAAAAAATCCGGCCTGGCCGGATTTTTTTATATTAACTGAGATTAAAATTTAAGTAAAGAAATAAACTCGTTTGCCTCAGAAAACGGCCCAATCATCGCTAAATTCAAATTATTGGTTTTAAATAATTCTTTAGCCACGGCCTGAACATCAGATTTTTTAACGGCAAATATTTTTTTAATTTTTTCTTCCGGCCTTAAAATTTTATCTAATAATAACTCTTGTTTGCCAAACCAATCCGCCACGCTCTCGGAATCCTCCAAGTCTAAAACCAATTTTCCTTTTAAATAATTTTTAGCTGATACTAATTCTTTTTCTGTAACACCAAAATCAGAAATTTTCTTCAATTCCGCCAGAATTAAAGTGATGGCCTCTTTGATTCTTTTTTTATCCAATCCGGACTGAACCAAAAATGTGCCAATATCACGATAAGCACTAATATCAGTGCGAATATAATAGGCTAAACCTTTTTCTTCCCGCACCGAGGCAAATAAACGCGATGACATATTACCGCCCAAAATTACCGCCAGCAAATAAAGCGGGTACATTTTTTTGTCAGCCAGCGAGTATCCTAAAACCCCCAAACAAGTTTGCACTTGCTCTGTCTCTTTGGTCATTAAACCGATTTGTGGTTTGGATTGATTAATTTTGATGGGTTTAAACAATGACTCAACCTTGGCGGACGATTTCTGGCCAAAATATTTTTTGGCCAAAGTTATCACCTGTTTTGATTTAAAATTACCCGCGATAGTCAAAACAATATTATCGGGCTGATAAAATTTTTCTTTATATTCCAAAATATCGTCGCGAGAAATTTCTTTTATCACTTCCCTGGGACCAGAAATCTGCCAACCCAAAGGTTGGTTGGGATAAATAGTCTGTTCAAAAATTGATTGAACGTGGATCATCGGATTGTCTTCATACATGTTTATTTCTTCAAGAATTACTCCCCTTTCTTTATCAATTTCTTCAGACCTAAAAACCGAATGAAAAATCATGTCAGATAAAATGTCAAAGGCCAGCTCAATATTTTCTGTCGCCAGTTTAACATAATAACCCGTATGATCTTTGGCCGTGAAAGCGTTATATTCAGCCCCCACCGCGTCAAGTTCTTTGGTCAAATCCAAACTGGTGGGGCGCTTGCTAGTCCCTTTAAACATTAAGTGCTCAATAAAATGAGAAACTCCGTTAATCTTTTGGTGTTCATAGCGCGAACCAACCGGCAATAAAATCAAAACCGTAACCGCTTTAGTCTCTTTCAGCGGCGCTAAAATCAAACTTAAACCATTGGCTAATTTTGTTTTAGAATACATAAAAATTAATCAGCTAACCAAAAAAATAAAAATTAATTTATTTTTTTTAATTTTTTATTCTTTAAATTTGCTTTCGAAGTAATTTTTCAATTCGCTAATCTTAATTCTTTCTTGTTTCATCGTGTTACGATCTCTAACCGTGACGGCTTTATCTTCCAAGGTTTCAAAATCCACGGTTAAACAAAACGGCGTGCCAATCTCGTCTTGACGACGATAGCGCTTGCCGATGGAACCGGTTTCATCATATTGCACTAAGCGTTCACCGCGCAAAATTTCCAAAATTTCCTGGCAAGGCTTTTGCAATTCCGGTTTTTTTGATAAAGGCAAGACGGCGATTTTAATCGGCGCTAAACGCAAATGCAGATTCATAATGGTTTCAATTTCCTTAATACTTTCCGTGGTCGTACTGCGTCCGCCGGCCACTTCCGTATAGGCATTAAGCAAAAACATCAAAGCCGCGCGATCCGCACCGGCCGAAGTTTCGATAATATATGGTATAAATTTTTCATTGGTTTCCAAATCAGTATAACGCAAATCCTGACCGGCATATTCCATGTGCCGAGACAAGTCCCAATCGCCGCGATGATGAATGCCTTCCATCTCCTGCCAACCAAACGGGGTAAGATATTGAATATCAACCGCCTTTTTGGCGTAATGAGCTAATTCATCTTTATCATGTTCACGAAAACGCAAATTTTCCTTTTTCATTCCTAGCGACAAGTACCAATTCATTCTTTTTTCTTTCCACGACTCAAAAACTTTATCGGCATCTTTTGGATTAACGAAATATTGCATTTCCATTTGCTCAAATTCTCGGGTGCGAAAAGTAAAATTACCTGGAGTAATTTCGTTTCTAAAAGCCTTGCCGATTTGCGCGATACCGAAAGGCAATTTCAAACGCATACTATCTTTAACATTCAAAAAATTTACATAAATACCCTGGGCGGTTTCCGGACGCAAATAAACGATATTGGCCTGATCTTCAACCGGACCCATAAAAGTTTTGAACATCAAATTAAACATTCTGACGTCTGTCATCTCGCCACCGCACTCAGGACATTCTCTTAACTCTTTCGGCGGGGTTTTCATCGTGCCTAAGTCCGGCTTAATGCCCTTGGCTTCCAAAATGTGATCAGCCCGAAAACGTTTTTTGCATTTCTTGCAATCAACTAAAGGATCGGTAAAGTTCTGGACATGACCGGAAGCCTCCCAGATTCTAGGATGCATTAAAATCGCCGAATCCAATCCGACCACGTCCGTAGACTGATAAACCATGGATTTCCACCATTCGCGCTTCACATTATTTTTTAATTCAACGCCTAATGGGCCGTAGTCATAAAATGAGTTAAGACCGCCATAAATTTCTGATGATTGAAAAATAAAACCACGTTGCTTGCACAAAGCCACCAATTTACTCATGATTTCATTATCTGCCTGCTTTACTTTTGCCATAATAATTATTCAGTTAGTTAACAAATTTATAAAGTCAGTTTAGCTAATTATTAAGATTTTTTCAAGGTTTAAACTAAAAAAACCGATTACTCAAAATCGGCTAATTAATTTTTCATGGCTAAACAATTTTTAGCAAATACATGACTACGGCGCTGGTTACTGTAACCGTAACATTGTCGTTAATTCTCAGGGGCAAACTTTCCACCAAGGCCGCGATAATAACGGATTTTACGGCTACAACTAGAGCCGCCCAAAAACTTAAATCAGGCAACATCCATTTCAATAAGACCACCGCGCCCAGAGTGCCAAAAATAAAAAATGCCAAACTGCCAGCTATGGTTTTGTGCCGATTCCAAGGCAATTCACGACACTTAAAATGTTTACCAATTAAAGTCGCCGAACCGTCCCCTAAAGCCAGAATGGCCCAACTGGCGGCGACAATGTATAAAGGAAAAATTAAAACCAAAACGAAAAGCACGAGAAAATACAAAACCGCGCCTTCACTGTATTTCTTTTCAAAATGCCGATAAAAATAATTCTTAAAGCGCAGTTTGGGCACAATCGCCAAAGTAAATATTAGAAGCAACAATAATAAAACCGCCGCCTGCCAGCGAACCAAAAATTTTAAAAGAAAGGCCAAAATAAATAAGCCGATGTGAACAATTTGTCTTTTATCTTCACTAAACATAATTTACCAAAAATGTTTTAACCGAAAATACTATTTTCCGGCTTGGAATTATCTTGATTACTAATAGCCACTGGTGGTTTTTCATCAAGATTAGAATTTTTTTCCGGTTCCGAAGCGGCGGGTAAAATCGGCTGAGGCGGCTGTGAGTCGGTAAAAACCGGATTGGTCTGACCACTTTCTTTACTCTTTAATAATTCCGTTAAGACTTCGCGCCCGACGCCACCGGTTTCGACAGGCTCAGTTGGATGAGAAATATTTTCTTCAGATACAATCTGACGAATTGGCTCTTCGGTTCCTGACCCAGCCGAATCGGACGATTTATTCAAGCCAATATCAAAATTTACGAAAGCTTCACGGTTTTGACTGATCAAATCAATATCATTAGTTTTATAAGGCGCGTAACCAAGTTTCTCAGTAGTTACGTAGTAAACGTTATTATTGACCAAGAAAGAGTAGCGGCCACGATTGTCCGTGATTCTGGTTTCAAGAAGTTTATTATATTTTTTATCATAAATTCTCGTGACAGTTCGCGCCAGAGGGATTTTGTTATTTTTATCATAGATAATACCCCAGCTCTTGGGCGGTTTTTGATAACTTAAACGTAAGAAGAAAACAAAAAGTAAAGTGTGCACGACCAACAAAGAGGCGGTCAGCAAGCCGGGACTTAAAACTAAAGAGATAAAAGCCAAGGGAATGGAACTAAAAGCCGCCAAATATTGTAACTTGCGTAAATAATACTGAACAATAATTTTTTTAGCCGGCTTAAATTGTTCTTGAGGATCAATCGGAATATTAATAGTGATATTGGCATGATCTTCGGAGACCCTAAGAGGTTCACCATGATACAAATCCAGATATTTAATGTCTTCTTTCTCGTGGCGCAAATAGACGGTCGGGAAAACAAAATTAGGTTTAGTGACCGTAATATAATATTCACCAGGATCAGCCATAATCAAAAACCTTCCCAACCGATCGGTTACCCGAGACTGAATAATCCGATTATCAGACTGACGATAAAGACGGACGATGGCCAAATCAATCGGCTGTTTGGTTAAAGAATTATAAACCGTCCCCCACTTAGTCCGGCGGCGGCGGAATAAAATTACAAATGGCTGGCTGAAAATATATCTTAAATAGGAAAGAAAATTTATTAATGAAACGCTAGAGGCGGTATTAACCGCTACGGTGGTAACCAAAACTGGTGCGGCTAATTGACGATTGATCGCCTGAACTTGCTTACTGTTTAAAATTTTATCAATATAAATTCGAGAAATTTGCTTGGCCGCATTTTGCATCATCTCGACTAGATTAGTCTCACTTTTGCCGTTAGAGCTAGCGCACCCTTTATCCGCCGGATAATCAATAAAACCGTCTTTATCATTATCCACGCCATCCAAACATTCATTTAGCAAAAAAGAAGCGCCGGGCGGGATACCACAATCAACGCCGCAAGACCAAATAGTTTCCTGACTTTCACAAATTCGATTACCACAACACGGGACGGTATTGAGGCACTGACAATTAGCTAAATCAATTTCCTGGCAAAGGCCGCAAGCCACGCCACAACTTCCCCCACACGCCAAAATTTCCGGCGGACGACCCAAATTCAAATTACAATTATTTGTATCATTACAACTTCTGGTTCTAATCTGATTACTGCATTCACTCCAAGCGGAACAATTCCAGCTGGGCAGGCAGCTAGCAATACAATCAGCCGGACATTGACTGTTACTTTCTCCATTTTCGCAGACACCATTACCGCAGCAAGGAGACAATTGTTCGCAAACGCACTGATTAAGATCTAAATTTTCACAAAGGCCGCAAGCTAAGCCTGGACATTGGCTGCCACAGGTTTGCTGCAAGACTGGCTGATTAATGGGGATTTGACAAGCATTCTTGTCAAAACAATCCCGGGTTTGAATACCGCTGGCCGGACAAGCTTCTGGGCTCCAAGCGGTGCATTCCCAGTCCGACAAGCACTGGACCGGGCAATCAGCCGCGCAGCTAAACGGATCTTCGCTAGGATAATCACAGCTGCCATTGCCGCAGCACGGGGTAATGACGTCGCAGCTGCAGCTATCAACATTCAAATTTTGACAAAGCCCGCATGAGAGTTGGCAACTTACTCCGCAGCTTCGGCTGATTTCCGGCGCTGGCTGGCTTTGCCAACAAACATTAGTTTGGGTACAAATTCTAGTTTGCACTCCACTAACCGGACAAACATCCGGCTCCCAATCCTGACAGGAATAATTCGGTTGACAAGGACAATTAGGATCGGCTTGGTCAACTAAACCATCACTGTCATCATCAAGATTATTATCACAAATTTCTGATGCCCCTAAAGTAATAAAAGAACCCGCGTGAGAAGCGCTCAAAGACGGAGCCGTGGCAATAATGCGAAAATAATAAGTCGTGGCTTTAGTTAAGCCGGTTATTTCATAACTATAATTTTTACCGGACAAGCTGGCCGAACCTTCATTAACATCAATGGTTTTACCCCATTCCAAAATTGAATCAGTATTTTGGCAGGCGGTTTGCCAGCTGACTACGGCCGAATTTTGCGCGGCAATAGCCGCCACCTGAGAAATTACTAATTCAATTTTGCAATCCGACGCGCAACAATCGCCGGAGACAATATTGTTATCATCACATTGCTCGCCAGTTTCGACCACACCATTGCCGCAGCCAACTTCATTCTGGCAAGTGCCGGAACAACCATCACCAGAAATAATATTGTTATCATCACACTCTTCACCGGTTTCCACCAAACCATTACCACAAACCGGCAAACTGCAGGCCTGAGTGGCCGACCAACTACTGCAACCATTACTACACATGCCGCTCTGGCTGCCACCCAAACACGCGCCCCAACTACAAACCGTGGATCCGGCCGTGCAGCTGCCGGAAATTATGCACTGACAATTCGAACAAGTATAACCCGCCGTGCAATCACTGGTGCTCTCACACTGCTCACCAATTTCGATGGTTGTATTGCCGCAAACAGCGGTAACAACTGGCACGGTAGCCGTAATATCAATATCAGCCGCCCAAACCAAAGAACCAAACATAACCAGACCAAAAGTCCAAGCCAAAACAAAACCTAGCAAAAAAATAATTTTATTTTGATTTTTCATCAACGCCAGAAGGTTTTATGCCTTTTTTAATTTTATTAACATGATAATTGATTTTAAATAATACCATCAGCCCAAGCCCAAAACCAAACAAGACTATAAGTAAATGAATCGGGATAATAAACAAATCAATTTGCCGGGTGAGGTGTTGTTTATTATTTTCGCCAAAATCAAAATTCAAAGTCGCCTGGCACGGGCCCAAAGCCAAAAATTTAGATTCTTCAATGGCTTTTTCAAAAAAATTTTGTTGGCTGGAACTTCTCAAACTGGTTTCAAATCGTCGGTTAGTCTGCGGCAAAACAATCATTTCACCGTTGGCGGCAGCTAGACTCTTTTCTTGGCCAAACCAATTTTTTATAATAATTTTGGCTTGAGGTTTAAGATAGATGTTGCCGTTATTTTCAAATTGCACTAAAAATTTATCCGGCCAGCCAAAAAAAATCTTTTTAACCGGTGAGACAAAAAAATCAGTAATTTCTCCACTCTCTTTAAAATCGCCGGCAACTTTAAAAAAAATTAAAGTGCCCACCTGACTGGAAATATTTACTGTCGACTGATTATTGGCTGGATCTTTTTTTTCTGACCAAAAGATTACCGCGTTATATCCGCCGGGAACAGCTGAAGCCGGCACGGAAACAGCAAAAGGAATCATCATGGCCTGCTTGGCTTTTATTAAAATATTATCTTGACTTAATACAAACCAGCGCAAAAAATTATCCTGAGCAGTTAACGGAAAAAATTTAAGCTGGCCGTCATGATCCGCCGAAAAAGTTTGAAGATTCGCGGTTAAAACCAAGTCGCTGCCAGTTTCATTATAAAGTTTCAGCAAACCCTTTTGGGTCTGACCTGGTTTAGCCGACATCTCTAAAACCGGCGAAAAAATCGTGATGGCCTGAGCCGGAGCCAAAATCAAAAAGGATGATAGGATAAGAAAAAAAATTATTTTTTTCATGATAATTTAATAATTCGCGGTCGCCGAATAAGTTAAGGTGGTTGAATAGCTGCCACTGACACTATTGGAAGCCATGTTGGCCAGATACGATACCGTAAAAACCGTTTGATTAATCGCTACCGAAGAAGTGGCGACAGTATTACCGCTTTGAAAAGCAAAATAATTGGACTGATTATAATGATTAGCAGCCGAACCAATGGGTGCGGTTCCGGACGGATTAGCTCCCACGGCCGGACTGCTGTTGGTAACCAAATTAATCCCAAACTGTTCGTATCCCACTATTGATGCCGCGGGTGTAGCGCCAATGGAATTAATATCATTGGCACCGCTGCCTAACGAGTTACCAGTCATAGTAATACTAAAACCATTGGTCGCGTTGGTTTCTATGGTCATAGTATGGGAAGCGGTTTTTGGTTGGCTAATAGATAATGTGCCTAAATCCAGACTAGTATTACCCAAAGAAAAAATTATATAGGCATCCGGATACATCTCCCGAAAACCGGCTTTAATGCCATAAGTATCGGAGGTTGAGGTACTGGAAAGAATTACGCCTTCGCCGACGCTGTCTTGCAATTTATAATTGGAAGAAGATCCATCTTCCGTGCCGCCTGAATTAAAAACATCAGCCCAAATGACATAACTTGAGCTTTCCATTCGGGCAAAAATAAAATCAAGAGGAAAAAAAGAAAAAGCAGCGACCAATAAGATTAAACATAGAATTTTTTTTGATTTCATGAACGAAATTTTATATTCAATTTGCTTATATTATACTAAAAATTCAATCATTACGCAACGAATAACAAAATCAGTCCCGTTGAGCGGGACTGAAGTTGATTGATATTACGGTTTGATTATTTCTTTTTTTGGCTATTGAGATAATCATTAATGGCCTGCACGACGCGCGAATCATCTTTTAAATCTTCAACCATCAATACTTGATCCCGATTAATCATCATATCGTCTTTGGGACCATGAATTTCATTGCCTAATTTAATCAAAGTTAATTGCTGCTCCGACTGAGTCTGCACATCTGAAGGTTGACCGATAGTATCTTGCTTGGTGGTAACTTGCAGGTAATAAATATTTTTCAAATCCATGAAATTCTTATTCATGCCGGATATTTTACCAAAATAAACCTGGCCGTTGCTCAAAAATACCGCTTGCCAAGTCGCCTTGGGACTAATTGATGAAAATAAACCATTGCCTAAGCCGGTGTAACCAACCAATAAATAAATCCCGCCCCCGATAATCGCCAAAACAATGATTAGAGTGACTAAGCCTTTCAACCAGGGGGCTTGAGCCGGTTTCTTCTTGGCGCCGTCAAAAGTACCGGGTGCCGATGGGTTGGTACTTTGCGGACGAATAGGTGTTGGGTATGCCATTTTGTTTCTCCTTTTTTAGGAAATTATCTTTCCTAGTTTAATAAATTATTTTATTTTTGTTGTGTTGTTGGTTCCGAGATTATCTTTGACCTCACGAAAAATTATTTCAATCGCGGTTGAAATCGGTACCGCTAAAATTATTCCAATTATACCAAAAACTCGCGCCCCAATCAACATGGCAATTAAAGTAATAACCGGGCTGATGCCGACTTTCTTTTTCATTACCTGAGGCACAATAATATTATTTTCTAGCTCTTGAATAACAACAAACAAAATTAAAACGGCCAAACCACGCGCCAAGGAAGTGGTTGGGACCATTAAACCCAAAAAGACGGCCGGGATAGCACTAAGGATTGGTCCGAAATAAGGTATCATTTCCATCAGACCCGCGATTAAAGCTAAAGTCAAGGCGTATTTGGGCACCAAAAAAATCAAACCAACAAAAGACAGTAAGCCGATAATTAAACCCAGAATTAATTCTCCGCGCGCCCAATCACCGATTTTTTTTTCAATCTCCTCGTAGGCTTTAATCCAATTGGCCAAATACTTGGCCGGAACTACGACGCGAAAAACCTTGTGCATGGCCTCTCGTTCTAAGATCAGATAAAAGGCCAAGACCAAAACAAAAATTATATTGATCACATCCTGAAAAGCGGTAATGGTAAAAGCATAAACGCTGCTGGCCGCGCTACCCAGACTGGACTGCCAAGTACCCAGAGTCTGTTGCCAGTTGAGATGGATCCCGTATTGATCAATAAATTGTTTCACCTCGGAAAAATTATTACCAAACTGATCCCAGAGACCAGGAAAACTATAAAACAAAAGGGTGAGTTGCTGAATAATCGGGGGAATAATTAGTCTAAGCAGAATAGCCACGACAAAAAGCAAGGAGACATAGATTAAAATCACGCCGATTACGCGAGGAATTTTTTTTGATTCCAAAAAATTAACTGCCGGTTCCAGCAGGGCGGATAAAAATATCGCCACAAAAACTAAGATCAAAATATCAAGAATATAATAAATAAAAGCCAAGGCCAAAACCACGGCTGTTACCTTCAAAACCGAGGCTAAAGAAATATCAATTGATAATTTTTTGTTCATAGAACTTAAAATTGATACTAAAAATATCTTTTATTAATATATTATAACAAAATTGCATTTTTCCAGCAAACGATTATAATATGTTATACTGAAAATATGCCTAATCTTGCCATAAACAAAAAAGGGTTATTTGATTATCAAGTCCTGGAAAAATTTGAAGCCGGGATGGTTTTATCTGGAGCCGAGGTTAAAGCCGTAAAAGCCGGCCAAATCAATTTAACCGGCAGTTATATTACCATCAGTGCCACCGGCCAGGCTAGTTTAATCGGGGCTCACATCTCTGCCTACAAACCCGCCGCCTCGGCTCAAAAGGCATATCAACCGACCCAAAGCCGGCATTTGCTTTTACGCAAGAAAGAAATCAGCTATTTAATCGGGAAAAGTCGCGAAAAAGGCTTGACAATTATGCCTATTTCTGTATATACTAAAGGGAGCTTAATTAAACTTGAGGTAGGTTTAGTCAGAGGCAAAAAGCAGTTTGATAAGCGAGAAATTATTAAGAAACGCGAAATTGACCGAGAGATACGCCGAAACTTAAAAAGATAAGTAGCAAATAGCAAATTGCGAATGACAAATAAAAAGTCGTCGCGGTTAACTATTGGCTATTTGCCAATTATGGGGATGTTTAAAATCGATAGAACCAAGATAAAAAGTACTCAGGTCGAGCGCCGATAGTTAGGCTCGTTAATCCCGGCTATTAAACAAGATAAGTGCCAATTCACTTGTCGCTAGAGTAAAGACAGCTTTTGCTTCTTTATCTTTAGCTCCCGCTTTAGCCTAAAACCTAAAGCCATCAGCCCGGTCATGCTCAATAGCCGGTTAACTGGTGTCATTAATTGAGCTGGGCGAATTATTGTCTCAATAGTTCGCTAAGAAACCTGAGACTTTAGCCGGCCGGATTTTGCCGGTTTTATACCGGTTGGCTGAAACCTTAAAATTGGCTATACCTGTAAACCTGCTTTGAATCTTTTTCTAGACAGGGGTGCGAATCCCCTCATCTCCACCAACTTGGACTAAACCATCGGTTGGTAAACTAAATAAAAATAACCAAAATAACCAATCAACATTAATGAGAATTTCCCACAAAAAAAACAAATTTCAGAGTAATTCCAAGCGACACAAAACCAATCAATTCATTCACTCCGAACAAGTCAGATTAATTGACGAGAACGGCGAAAATATCGGCGTAATCGATACGATTCAAGCCTTGGAAATGGCTCAGGAAAGAGGTTTGGATTTAGTGGAAGTTTCTCCCCTGGCTAATCCGCCGGTGGCCAAAATCGTAGATTATAGCAAACTTAAATACGAAGAAGAAAAAGAACGACGCAAAGAAAAAGCCAAACAAAAAAAAGTTGAAGTTAAAGGCATTCGCTTGTCCTTACGCATCAGCGAACATGACATTGATGTCAGAGTCAATCAAGCTCAAAAATTTATTGAAGAAGGCGACAAAGTAAAAATTGATATGCAGCTTCGCGGCCGGGAAATGCAACGCAAAGACTTAGCTAAAGAAATCATGAATAAATTCGTCGCTTCAATCAATGCCTTGGTGCCGGTGGCGACTGAAGCGCCTCTTTCAATTATGGGCGGCCGATTGAGCACGATTATTACGAAAAAATAAATTAAGTCAGCATCAGAGTTCGTTTGGTGTTTAATGTTTTAAACCGAAAACAAAACAAGACTGGCAAAACATCTTGTTTTTCTGTTTTATAGCCAATTAATTACTATTCAATAATATTATGACTATCAAGACTCCAAAATCAATTTCCAAACGCGTCAAATTTACCAATGGTAAAAAGAAAAGAAAAGTTATGACCAAACACGGCGGTCAGGATCATTTTAACGCGCGCGAATCCGGCAACACCACCCGCCATAAAAGAAAAGATTTAAACATGACTAAGACCGATCTGAAAAACGTTAAACGCTTATTACCATATTCTTAAACCTAATCACTAATTTTCAATCAATATGCCAAGAGTAAAAAGAGGTACAACTCACGTTCAGAAAAGAAAGAAATTGCTTTCTCAGGCCAAGGGTTTCATGTGGCGCCGAAAGTCAACGATTAAATTGGGACGACCCGCGGTACTAAAAGCCGGGGTTAACGCCTATGTCGGCCGCAAAAATAAAAAACGAGTTAATCGTGGCTTATGGCAGGTGCAAATCAACGCTGCTTGCCGCGAAAACGGTTTGTCTTATTCCAAATTTATTGATTTACTGAAAAAGAATAAGATTGAGTTGGATCGCAAAGTTTTAGCCGAAATCGCCGGCCAGTACCCGAAAGTCTTTGCCGCTATTGTCAGCAGCGTAAAAAAATAATATCATTATATCTATCGCCGCCAGCCTAGGCTGACGGCTTAATGGATCCGTCCACATCGCTTGCAGCAAAGTGTGGCGGGAAAAATAAAAGGTTATTTCATCTTGAAAGTTCGATATGGACCGGTAGCTCCCGCCCACATCGCCTTCGGCGAAGTTTGGCGGGCAGGCAATCGGTACCAAGTTTAAGAAAAAAATTGATAATGGACCGGTAGCTCCCGCCCACATCGCCTTCGGCGAAGTTTGGCGGGCAGGCAATCGGTACCAAGTTTAAGAAAAAAATTGATAATGGACCGGTAGCTCAATCGGTTAGAGCGCTGCCCTGTCACGGCAGAGGTCGCGGGTTCGAGTCCCGTCCGGTCCGCCATCCAAATTACCCAATCGCCCCAAGGGCGATTTTTTGGTACAGATATATTATAATGATTGACCCGGTTACGAGTTGATTAAGTAATAATTTTAGCCTATACTTTAGTGGTATGAATTCCCCAGTTAATAATACAATATGCGTCTAAACAAAACTTTAAAAACTTGGTCCGGCTTTAACCAAATTTTAATTTCCTGCTAACCAGGGCAAGCTTTTTTTAGTTAAGCACCCTGGGGGTGTTTTTTTATTAAATAATCTTAATTTCATGCAAGATGAAAAAATTAATTTTAAATTAATTATTGCTCTCACAATTTACTTAGTTTCCCTCTTGGCGGCCAATACTTTAGGCTTAAAAATCATGCCGTTTCTTTTCGGCACTCATCTGTCAGTCGCGATCTTCTTTTTTCCTTTTGTTTTCTTGACCACGGATGTAATCGGTCAAGTCTTTGGTAAAGCTATGGCCAAAAATTTTGTCTGGGCGGGATTTTTATCAATTCTGTTATTTTTGGCCTACTCGATAATTTCCGTAATCGTGCCCTGGTCAGCCGACGGTCTTTGGGCCAAGGATGCCTACAATACTATCTTTGGCATATCATTTAGAATGTCAATTGCTTCAATTTTGGCCTACATCATCGCCGAATACCAAGACGTAATCGCGTTTTTCTTTTTTAAGAAAAAATTAAACAACCAGGCGTTCTGGCTGCAATCAAACTTGTCCAATCTTTGGTCGCAATTATTTGATACCTACGTCTTTATGTTTGTCGCCTTCGCCGGAATTTATTCTATCAAAACCATAATTTTGATGGGCATACCATGGTACTTATTCAAAGTTATCATGGGAGTATTTTATACTCCCCTGTCTTATCTAGGAATTAAATTGTTAAAACATGAAAATTCAAACCATCAAAACTAGAATATTTCAACCGCGAGAAAATATTTTGGATTTTATTGAAAGCTACCAACTCAAGCTGACAGAAAAAAGTATTATCGTTATTACCTCCAAAATCGTGGCGTTGGCTGAAGGCCGGCTGGTTGATAAAATTAATTCGCAAACAAAAGATGAATTAATAATTAAGGAAAGCGATTTGGTTTTGCCAACCAAATATGTCTGTCTGACCATTAAAGATGGCCTGGTTATGGCCAACGCCGGCATTGACGAAAGTAACGCTAATAATAAGCTGATTCTTTTACCTCAGGACAGCTTTAAAACCGCGAGTAAAATTCGTCATTATTTTAAGAAGAAATACAAACTAAAAAAATTTGGGGTGATCATTACGGATAGCCGCTGCCTGCCGCTTAGGGCGGGTATAACCGGAGTGGCTTTGGGGTACGCAGGATTTAAGGGACTGAAAGATTACCGAAAAGAAAAAGATATTTTTGGCCGACCATTTATCTACTCCAAAGTAGACGTGGCCGATAGTTTAGCGACCGCCGCGGTTTTAGGCATGGGTGAAGGCAACCAGCAGCGACCCTTGGCTATGATTTACGACGCCGCGGTTGAATTTTGCGACCGCGTCAATCGCCACGAGCTAAACATTGATATCAAAGACGATCTTTACCGGCCTTTGTTTGAAAAAATACTTTAGTTTGGCCAAATAAACTTGGCCTCATTAGATCGCCTCTTCGGCGATTTTTTGATATACTTAGAATATTGAATGACTAGTTAAATCTACCATGCCCAAGATACCTTTCATAAAAATTAAAGCTAAAAATCATTTTGATATTACTTTTAAATTAAATAAACCTATGAAAAAATCTTTTTGGTTTATTAGGCTGACTCTAATTATAGCCACGGCCGCCTTGATACCGCTTGGCCTGAAAGCCGCCGTGCCGGACACCAACCGAATGCAACTTGGTGAAATCTCTTCAATTCTGCCGGTTGAAGCGATAAAAAATCACTTCGCCAAAATGGAACCGCTGATGCGAAAATACTTTGGTCCGCCGTTTTCTAATGTTACGATAAAAATTGAGGCTGATCCAACCGGCACGGTTCATAATACCGGTTATCTGCAAAATGAAGCCACGTTAGTTCTAGCCGGTCAGGCCAAAAGATACGTAGAAGATAAACAACGAGACCCTAACGGCGCCATTAAACAAATCGAATCAAACTTGCGCCACGAACTCGCCCATGGCATGTATTACTTAGGCAATAATAGAGTTGAACTTTCTCCCCAGTGGATTAGCGAAGGGTGGGTTAAGGTTTTGGAAGAACTGCAAAATAGTGACTTGGGCGAACAAACTATGGGTTATTGGCCATACTTTAGCTTGTATCGTGATCAAAAAATTGTGGCCGGCACGCCCAACTGGGGATCATCAAAGCAAAACACCAACCACGGCGTTGTCTACGAAATTACGTCTGCTGTTCATTTTACTTTGCTCAGCGCCGCTTCCTCCAGCCTGACTGATCTTGATTTTTTGAAAAAATTGAATGCTAAAATTTATGATTTAGCCAAGATCCAAGGTCAAACTCGAATCACTTTTGCCCAATACCAAAAAATTATGAAAGAACTGCTGGCTAATACAAAAATCGATGGCCAACCGGCTTATGATTGGTATTTTAATAACCCTGACGCCTATATTAAAGGCCAAACCGGTAACTTTTTAGGCGTTACGGTAGACCGCAATGAAATCATCGCTTATGCTTTTAAGCGTCAAAATGACGGCCGCGATATTACCGAAAGCGGTCTAAAAGATATTAGCGTAACCATTAGCATAATTGATGCCGGCGGCAAAACGGTGGCAGAACAAAAAATAACCACCGACCAAGATGGCAATGCGATAATGACTCTGCCCGAATTAAATAGATACGAAGTTTATTCCATTGCCGCTCAGGCCATAATTAATAATCAGGAAAAAACTGATAAAACTTTTTATTTCAACGCCGCCTCCAGCTACGATTTATACATAGTGTTAATGGATGAAACCGGCCACTTGCTGCCGGCGTCATACATCACTTTGCTGAATCCGGATGCCGGCACTATTGCCGCGCGCGATAAAGGCCTGTTAGTTTTAAAGACTTCACCCGAAGCCCGTCAAGTAAATTTTGACTTTTTAGGATTTAAGCAAGAAGTAACTAAGGGCTATTTTGCCAGGTTGGTAGCTATAAAAATTCCTCAGAAATATTTGGACGCGGCCGCCCAAAAAACTAAAACTGAATTAACGGCGGGTCTAGTTACTCCTCCCAAAAATTTTAACCATGGCCTGTCGGACTTGTTTGGCTTTCCAATCAAAGCCTCGGCCGGACAAAATTTTTCTCAATTTTTAAACCAAAAACCCTGGGCCTGGATAAGTTTAATCATCGGTCTAGTCATCGCCGCAGTTTACGGTTATTGGTTTGCCAAAAATAAGAAATAAGCTTGACACTAAATTTAATTATTAATAGTCAAAAGTATGAAAAACAAAGTCCAAAATTTGGTTTTAGCTTTTGCTCTCCCAATTTTACTGGCTCTACCGGTTATGGTTTTTGCCGCCAACCAGCCAGGTAAAATCATGAGCGAAACACGCTATCAAAAAATTTCCGAGGTGGTCCAGCAACTAAAAGAAATGGCCAACCAAGACAAAGGTATTGGCCAAGAAATACGACAGATCGCTTTAGAACAAGAAAATAATCAGGCTACAACCACGGCCCTAATGCAAAGGATTGAGGCTCGTAACCGGTTTAAAACATTTCTTTTAGGTAATGATTATAAAAATCTTGGGCAACTTCGAAAAACTATTGAAACAACCGCTAATCAAATCAACCGCTTAGAGAATGTTCTAGACAAAACTCAAACCGAAGAAATCAGAACTAGACTAAACGACCAAATTACCGCATTAAAATCCACTCAAAGTAGCACCCAGGAATTTATTAGAACCAATGAAGACAAATTTAGTTTATTCGGCTGGCTGGGCAAGTTCTTTAATCGATAATAAAATTTTAATTAGATCTATAACCCCGCTTAAATTAAGCGGGGTTAAATTAAAAAAAATCGGGGTCTCTCTGCCAGCAAGACCCCGTTTGCATTTATCGTCGCGGATGTTACTCCGTCGTCTCTTCTTCCGTCGCCTCTTCCTTGGCGTAACTGATGGAGCGGAAAGCATACACCAGTTGACTCAACGCCGCGATGATCGGTTCGACAATCAGCCGAACCTCCCACAGAGTGGTGGCCGGTTTCGGCGGCCGAGAAATCAAAACCAGGTGCCTCATCGCCGTTACTCCTCGCTGTTGTTTTTGCTGGCCATGCCGGCAACGCTGTTGATTAGCGTAATCACCAGCTGGGCCACGTACTGAATCATCCAGACGATCGCTTCGCCGTCGGAAATTTCATCCAGTGTCTGATAGGCCAGCACCGGACGACAAGAAATTAAATGAACGTGCTTCATGATACGCCCTCCGTGGTCAGGCTTCCTGACCCTTGAAAAGCAAGCCGAGGAATTCGATAACGCTGGTAACAATGCTAATCGCATTTTGTATCTCCAGCAGCTCAAATGTCGAGCCCTTGGAAACACTTCGCAGATGCCTCTGACTTCGCATAATGACGACTCCTTATCGCGTGTTGGCGATGTGGTATTACACCGCGTTAATATCATCTTATGCCCGATTATTCCGGCCTGTCAAGATTAAAAAAATACCCCCGACTCAATCAAGGCTTGACAAAAATGTTAGAATAATATAACATTAAATTATGTTAACTAATTCTAACAATAATCTATGACTTTAAAACAGTACCAAGGGCTTAAAATTGCCATTACCATCATCTTGGCGATTATTTTTAGCCAAGCGTTCGTTTTAGAAAGCTTTGTAATTCCTATGGTGGCGGCCACAATCGCGTTTTTGATTTTAATTTTGGCCAGGAAAAAAGTAAAAGGCGTGGTGGCTGATGAGCGCGATTACGCCATTGGCGGCAAAGCCGCTCTACTGGCCATGCAAGTCTATGCTTGGCTAGCGGTTATGGCCATGTTCTTTTTCTTTATTAAAAAAGATATAAATCCAGCCTATGAAGCGATAGCTATGACCCTTGCCTATTCCACTTGTTTGTTGATGATTGCTTATGGTCTAATTTTTCGCTATTATGAAAAAATTACTTTCTTTGATAAAAAAATAATTTATACCGTGATTATGTTTTTAATCTTTGCGGCCGTAATTATTTTTGGTCTCAGGTTATTGTCGGGTGAAGACGATTGGATCTGCCAAAACGGACAATGGATTAAGCACGGCCAACCGGATTTCCCCGCCCCGACTACTGAATGCAAATAAATTTATGACCAATAAAATTAAAGAGTATCGCAATAAATTTAATTTTACTCAAGAAGAATTAGCCAATAAAGTCGGGGTGCGGCGAGAAACCATTATTTTTTTGGAACAAGGCAAGTATAATCCGTCGCTGAATTTAGCCCATAGCATTGCCAAAATTTTTAAAGTCAGTCTGGAGGAATTGTTTAACTTAAAATAAACTCCATAAAAAATCGTCCCGTTTGGGCGGGACGATTTTTTATTTTATTCGGCTGGTTCATTATGCACCACTACTCGTTTAATAACCGGCTGAGCTTGCCGAATTAAATACTCCAGCCGACTGGAAACTTCGTGAGCTTGAGCCAAAGAAATTTGATTATCAAAAGTGATATGAATTGTCACAAAATAATTCTCCCCGAATTTTTTCACGGATAATTTATGAAAATTTTTAACCAAAGGCAAATTGGCAATAACTTTTTTAAATATTTCTTCAATCGCGATTACTTCTTGGCCGGAGGCAACCTCGGCATTAACAACTTCTAAATCCACGGGCTCAATGTGCGTATTAATAACAATATTTTCGCCAAGCTCTTTGACAATCTCGGACTCCAAAAGGCTGGCCACCTGGTGAGCTTGACCGACCGTATAAACATCGCTAATTTCCAAATCAAAACTGACGTCAATTTTTTCATTAACCGAGTGAGCGGAAATATCATGAACCGCGACATCAAAGTTATCCGCCACTAATTTAATTTTTTCGGCAATCGTTTCACTATCAAGAGCCAGCGATTTCGTTAACACTGAGATATCAGCATCACTAAAATCATTTTTAATTTCCGATTCGATTTTAGATTTTAATTGCTCAACTTTAATTTGCGGTAGCCGGCGATTAACCCCGACGGTCAAATCAATAAATATAGCAGCGCCGGCGGGTCGAACGCGCAAACGCTCAACAGCTAAAACTCCCGCCTGTTGATTGGCGATTTCAAAAATTCTTTCGGTTACGCCCGCCGGCGCGGCGTCAATTAAAACATCAATGGTTCTTTTACCTAAACGATAGCCGGCCAAAATAACAAAAATAGCTACCACTAATGCCGCCAAAGCATCGGCTTGATTATAGCCCAATGAAACAAAAACCAAACCTAATAAAATTACGGCCGAACTCCAAATATCGGAACTGAAATGCAAGGCATCAGCCTCTAAAGCTTGGCTCTTGGTTGCCTTGGCCACTTTAGCCAAAGCTCGGGAACGAGAAAAATCTATAATAATAGAAATTATGACAATGGCAAACGCGTACCAAGTTACTTCAATTTCAGTGCTATGAGAAATCAAACGTTTAATGCTCTCGTATATAATCCAAGCGCTGGTTAAAAATAATAAGCCAGTCTCAATTAGGGCGGAAACACTTTCAGTTTTGCCATGGCCAAAATGATGCTGGGTATCGGCCGGTTTATCCGAAACACGCACGGCAAAATAAGTCAAAATAGCCGCGCCTAAATCAAGCGCGGAATGAGCGGCTTCGGAAATTATGCCCAAGCTGCCGGTTAATAAACCAACAATTAATTTACCCAGAGTTAAAACTAAGCCCGCGCCAACCGAACTTAAGGCAACCGACTCTTTGTTATGATTAAAACCTGGTAAATGATTATGATTATGGCTCATAAAATTATTCTTTAAATTATAGACAATTTTGCGTAACTAATCAAGACCAGACTTAATTAATAAATTGCCTTTATGGTATAATATCAATATGTTTAAATATTTAGCCAACAAACTAAACAAAATCCTCACCCATGCTTTTAATATTGTTGTAGCCATTAAAGGCATTGACGGTTTGCTGGAATTAATTATTGGTCTTACTTTGCTTTTAATTAAAACCACAACTTTGGATTATCTGGTTATTACCTTAACTCAGCCTGAACTGCTGCACGATCCTAACGATATTTTTTCCAATTACTTACTAAATTCAGCTAATAGCTTATCGGTCAGTACTCAGCATTTTATCGGTATTTATCTGTTACTCAACGGCTTGATTAAAATTATTTTGGTTTATTCATTGCTGAAAAATAAGCGCTGGGCTTATCCTTTCGCTATCGTTTTTCTAGGATTTTTTATTATTTTTCAAATCCTTAAACTGGCCAGCAGTTTTTCTATAATTTTATTGGCCTTAACCCTTTTGGATATTATCATTATCGCATTAGCCATTCACGAATATAAAAGATTAATAAAAAAATCATTATGAAAAAAAATGACTTTTGGCGCTGGCTCCCGAGAATTTTAGCCATAGCCTACATTCTCTTTTTGGCATTATTCGCGCTTGATGTTTTCGCGCCCAATCAAAGTTTGCTAAAATCTTTGATGGCTTTGGCCATTCATTTAGCACCCAACTACCTGCTGATAGCCGCGCTAGTGGTGGCCTGGAAAAGAGAAGATATCGGCGGAATTTTATTCTTGTTAATTGGCCTAGGCTTTTATTTCTTTTTCAACGCCAACATTTATACCGCGCTAATATTAATTGCTCCCCTGCTAATTATTGGCGGGCTGTTTTTAATAAATTTTTATTGGCAAAAAAATAGTAAAATCTAACCAACAGAATATTTATTAAAAATAATGAAAAGAGCCCGGGGTTTGTCTTGCGACGCACCACGGGCTCGTTTGATTTTTGGTCTGCACCCGACCCGAAGGTCAAGGGCAAACACTACTGCTCGCTCATATCCCTGGCGTAATCATCCCTGATTGCCGTGGGATTGGGGGCGATAATAAGTTTTTTTTCCTTTTGCCTGAGTTCCTCCATTTTCAGGCTTTGGATTTGTGTTTCGAGCTTGAGTCCCTCAAGCTCGTCCTGCTGCTGTTCCAGTTGCTGTTGGATCCGTCCAACAGCTTTTCCCGATTCAGACTTGGTCTGGTCTTGATAATACCAGCCCAGGCCCAAAAGAATGAACCCCGCGATAGCCAAAGCTATCGCGATCCACGAGCCGAGAGCGGTTGGCGCATTCGGCTGAGGCGTAGCCAAAGCTGCGGGAACAGGCCCTGGCGGAGCCGGTGCGGGAGGCGTAGCTTTCCGCCTCGGCCTTGCCGGTCGCGATGCGGGAGCTGCGGGAGCAGGTGGCGGTGGCGGTGGCGGAGCGAGAACCGGATGAGCTATGATCCAGGCTTCCACCGTCGTCTCATCGGCCGCGGAAATCGGATTCGCCGTCATAATCGCCTTGGACGCAATAGCATCCAGAGTTGAATCCAACGGCGAAACGACCTCATCCCTTAGCAGCCAGTCAATGTTCAAATCAACCAGCTTGCCAATGAATTCGGCTTCGTCCGCCATACCCGAACGGGGATCCAACGCGTTGTTGGCGTCCCAATACGTCTCGATGTCACGTATATTCATGACCGATCCCCCATTTCGCCCGAGACGACCAGTCCCAACCCAAACGTCCGGCCATTGTTTGTGCGAACAAACAAATGACAGTTGTTCGAGTTGGAATCTGTAACATTGCAGGTTCCGCAGTACCCGCCGGCGACTTCGTTGATCGCCGGACGCCAGGAGCTCTTTGGTATCGTCATCTCCGAAATGGCAATGACGAATTCCAGACTTTCGAGCGCGCTTTGTTCAAGCGGCTCAAAATCCGTGCTAAACCAGTTGCAGTACTGGCCGGGTTTCAACACGACTCCAGTGTCATACCACTTTGACGTGGCCGTAAACTGGACGCGTTTTTTGCCCTCCTGCACCGCGACTTTGGCTGGCACTGCGGTCGGGGTCGGCGTGGAAGCGCTGCTGGGCGTGGGTGGCGTGTTGTGCGTAGACGGTGCCGCTGGCTTGGTAGCCATGGCAGCAGTGTTGTCTTCGCTTGTCTTTGCCGCCGACTCTGCCACGTTGATCACATCATTCAGGTAATCCTGACGGATGTACCTGATGATGCTCTCATCCCGCCGGCTGACCAGCTCGATGTACTCGAGGTCAGAGATAGTGCTGGAAAAGCGCCGCTCCAACATCACGAGCCATTGCTGGCCAATCTTTTCTTTGGTTTTCTCGTCGAGCTTCGATTCGACGAATCGGAAACCGGGTTTGGCTTGGCCACTTTTTTCACAGAGTGGGACGTCGTCCGTGATGGTAACCACTAGATAGTCGGCTGAGCCGACCATCATCTTGATGTCAGCCGACTTTTTCACTTTAGAGTTGGCTTCGAACAACTTCGACTGAAGCCAACTCACGGCCGTGCTACGAGCCATAGCCGTCGTACTACGAAGACGGCTGCTGACTCGCACGTCAACCGGCGCGTAGGCATCAAACTCTTGGTAGCCTAGGTAACAAATCGTGAAAACGATGGCTACTTTGTACAACCAGAGTTTGGGCGCCGTGGATTTGAACCACAGTAACCCGACGCAATACACGACAATCAGAACAAAAACTTCCTTGGCCACGGCCAGACTAAGAGCCGCCGGATTCATGATGATCCCGGCCAGGCCGTCTACCGAAACCACGTCCTTGAGGCTGGCTCCGAAAAACCAGCTCAAGACGATCTGGGTGATAGCGGCCACGAACAGCGATGAGAACAGGGCTGAGCCAAACTGCCAGCCCTTGTCGTTTTCCTTCAGCTCTTTCGAGCGAAAGAGAAAAAACAACACCAAACCGACAACCAGCGTAATGGTGGGCAACCATGCCACACCAATTACCAAAGCTACCGCCAGGATCGCGACGTTCGTCACGTTCCATTCAATATTCCAGTTCATCTTCATTGCCAAAACTCCTTATTTCTTGCGAAGCCAATCGATGATGGCTCCACCCCAGTTTATGCCCAAAGTCGTTGCTGTGTCACTCAGCATTAACTTTGCCAGGGAAGGTTCACCTCCACCTGACTTGGCAGCGGCTGCGGTTCCAACCGCACCGCTGATTGCTGCACCGGCCGCACCCGCGGCCGCACCCGCAGCCTGAATCACCTCACCAGCCGTCACCTTCGTCTCTTCCTTCTTCTTCTTCAACCAATCCACAAAACTTTCTAGGTGCACGGCCGCTTCATCGCGACGGGACAAGCAGTATCCAGCCGCGGCGAGAAGCGAGAACGGTATTGATAAAACTATCCAATGCCATCCCCGATAATACCGCGGTTTCGGTTCTTCCATTAATTCCACGCCCGAAAGCACTTCACCAATGGAAGCAACCCCACTTTGGCCAATCAGCGCTTCGGCCAGAAACTGACCGAAACCCATTTCTGCTGTGTCCGCTGTCGTCTCAACCTTGGCCTTTTCCTGCAATTTCCAGCCCTCCATCTCCCAATCAATTTTGGATGAAGGAAGACCGTAAAGGATCGCAGACACCAAGATGATTAGCGACAACCACATGAGGCTGTTGGCCGGACTATTGTCCTTCCGCCAGATCGCAACGCATGCACCAAGGCGAATCCAGTTTCCCAGATACACCACCAACGCGTTCCGAAATTGTCGGCTAACAATAGCCGCGCCGATGACCATCACCACTACCCAGAGGATTGTAATCCAATAGTAGTAGAACAGCCAAGGCGTGCCGCGTCCGCCGAGATTGAAAAACCAAGTGAAGCAATGCCCCTTCCAGCTGGATGCCAGAAGCAGGCCGGTGCTGACAGTGGAAAGTAACAAGGCTGGCGCCCAAATTGGCACTCCTACCCGAATTGCCCTTTTGATCTCGGCTTTCGCCGGGTCGTCCTGCAGCAAATAGTATGCTGCGCCAATCAAAACCGACAGTGGTACTATGGCCATCATCAGCCAAGCCACCACTTCGACCGTAATCAGCAAGACGAACAGGGCTACCGCCAGAAGCGATAGAAACCAATGCTCAAACAAAAAATGCTTCATGCTACTCACCTTTCAGTGCGCGGAGGAAATTCTGCCACGCGCTCTTGGTTGGGTCAACCTTCGTCCGATGTGCCTGCTCCGGTTTACGCTTCTCAGCCGGAATGTGCAGCTCCTTCGTATCGCCACCTTGACGATCGTGAAAGACTGCAACCCGAGGCGAAAAACTGGGGGCAAGATCGATATACATCACCCCGTCTTTAAACCTCGGATCATTACCCAGAACCTCCTGACGCGCGGCGCTAGTAAGTTCATACTGAAACGGCTCATTGTGTAACACGCCGTTTCGGTAGGTTTCAACGCGCATCCAGCGCATATTGTTGGCGTCGGGTTCCGTTAGCTGGACCTCGAGGCCAAAGGTTGGCGTTGCTGCAGGTTGTTGACCGAAGGAATCCGTTCCCCCGGCCGGTATGGTCAGAGTTTTGGACACGTCGTGATCCTCACCGACGGTGAAGATCAACTGGCGCTCTTCAGCGCTCGTGTCAAACTCCCTGACATACATCCCCGGCTGGGTGAACCCAGGGTCGTTGCTGTGAACAATGATCTGTTCACCGGTGGTGGGAATGTCAATACTGAAACCGACATTTTCCGCCTGGTGATTTGTCATCGTTCGGACAACGACCTGCCACTTGGCCGGGTTTATTGACCGCAAAAGGCTCGCGGTCAACTGAAACTCGGGCAAGCAGACCAAGCATCCTTTCCGCCCGGGCGGCACGGATTTCGCGTGCGCCTGGTCAGGGCAAAGCTGGCACCGTGGCCAACTCTGTCCCTTATTCTTCTTATTCTGCTGTTGCTGTTGCTGTGGAGGCATCTTTCTCTTTCCTTTCTTGTTTCGCGCTCAAAAAGCGCGGTTGCCATTCAAGTCAACTATTTAAACCCTGCAAAGCAGGGAGAAATCAGGTTTATATATAAGAAAGGAAGGCAATGCCATCCTGAATTTTCGCTAATTTTCAAGGTTCCTGACTCTGGTAAATTGCTAAATTTAGCCAGAATCATAACTTAATATAATAGCATATTTTGCAATTTCTGTCAACAAAAAAGACTGCCCAAGGCAGTCTTTAAAAAATAGGCGTTTATAACAATTATTGGGAACTGGCGCCGGTACTACTTTGCGACGGAGCGCCAGTACTCTGTTGTGAAGGAGCACCGGTACTATTCATTGTCTTGGAACCCGTACCAGTGCTGGTAGTAATAGCGTTTAATATGAAGTTTAACAACGCGTAACTGGCAAAAATTAGAGCTAAACCCAGCGCTGACCACATAATAATATCTCTTCCTTTCTTAATTTTTTCATCATTACCGGCTGAAGTAACCCACAAGAACCCGCCATAAATAAACATTAATAAAGCCAAAGAACCCACCAAACCCAAAGCAGCGTTAATTATATTGCCAACAATATCACGCGGATCAACCAACGTACCCAAAGGATTTTTTAATTCAGTGGTATTGGCACTACTATCTGAATCATTGCTCGAACTTGAAGTTGAACCACATTGTTTGGCACAAGTGGCTTGATCAAATTCCATCAAGCATGAGTCCATACAAGACAATGATTCCTCTTTTTTACTACAATCAGTATACTGGGAACCACAATTACTACAGTTATTCGAACATGTTATTGAGACCTTACCGGTTCCCGTAACCGGAGTACAGGTGCATTCAATAGCGAAAACAACCGGCGCAAAAGAAATTAAAAATAAAATCGATAATAAACAAATTGAATAAATTTTTAGTCTCCCTTGTTTCATATTTTTCTTGCCCTAATTATAAAATAATACAATTATCGTGTCAACTAAATTTAATATTATTTAATTTTTTCTACTGGTCAAAAATTTTAGTCCAATGGCAGCCAGAGATATACTAAATAAAACCAAGCTAAAAACTATTGGCCATCTAACACCAAAGATCAAGAGCGTCTCATCAACTCGTAAAAATTCCATACCAAAGCGAATTAAGGAATAGTTGATTAAATAAACCAAGAACACTACGCCCGGCTGGCTGATTTCTAATTTCTGTTTTTTACCGTAAATTTTATTGAACAGAAAAACTAACAAAATAAAATTTATAACATTCAAAATTGATTCATACAAAAAAGTTGGATGAAAATATTGACTGCCTAAATACTGCATCGGCCGGTTGATAAATTCAATCGGTATGCCCCAGGGCAAATCAGTCGGCCGACCAAAAACTTCCTGATTGAAATAATTACCCCAGCGACCGATCGACTGGCCCAAGGCCAAGCCCGGCGCGGCCAAGTCCGCCCAGAACCAAAATAAAGTTTGACGTCGCCAACTATAAATGACCGCCGCGGCCACACCGCCTAAGATTGCCCCATGTATGGCCAAGCCACCGTGCCAGACAGCGATTATCTCGCCCGGGTTAGCTAAATAATATGGCCAATCTAAAAATATGGCATATAATCGCGCGCCAATTAAACCAAAAACAATGACATAAAACGCCAGATCAAAAACTTCATCAGAACTTACACCACGCCTTTTTGCCAACTTTATAGTAATACTCAAAGCGGCAATAATCGCAGCCACAATAAAAACTCCATACCAGTGTAAAGAAATAAAATACCACTGAAAAATAATGGGCTGGGGCAAAAAATTATGCAAAAAATTTATCATAAACTTATTATCATTCTACCATATTGGCCCAAAAAATTAAAAAATAAAAAAGGTTCGCCGGCATATAGCCTTTGAACCCGATGAGCAAAGTGATTGTTACCGGCAAGAAACCGGCCGACGATAGCACGAGGCCCTGGGCGATTTGGCTGAACCGCCGGAAAGCACCTGCGCCTGGCGACCTAACCTGATCCGAGGGCGGGCACCTTCTTGCTGAGCCCGTTCGCGCGCCGTTTGGAAATCTTCCTGGTTCCAGCACTCCTTACGGTGCTTGACCCCATCGTCGGAAGTCCAGTAGACAATCTTGCTTTGCTTGAACTGTACCATGAATTCATCCTCCTGTTACCACCTGTTACCATCCAAGATATAAGAAAAGGCAACTGAGCCTAGTCTCGCAAAAAAGAGCCGAAAAATATAACATAACATTTGGCTCAAATATTGTCAACCAAACTAATCATTTCTTATTTTTTTAACTTTTTTTCTTGGGCTAAAATTTCCAAGGTAGTCTTTACCACCGTATCCGGATTCAAAGAAATGCTGTCAATTCCCTGTTTGACCAAAAACTTGGCAAATTCGGGAAAATCCGAAGGAGCCTGACCGCAGATACCAACTTTGCGTTTTTTGTTTTTGGCCGTTTTAATCAGTTGGGTAATTAGTTTTTTAACCGCTTCATTATTTTCATCATAAATATGCGATACCAAAGTCGAATCGCGATCAACGCCCAAGGTTAATTGGGTTAAATCATTGCTGCCAATGGAAAATCCATCAAAGACCTCAGCAAACTGTTCAGCCAAAATTATATCGGAAGGAATTTCGGCCATAACATAAACTTCCAAACCGTCCTTACCCTGTTTCAAGCCGGATTCTTTTAAAACCTCAATGACTTTTTTCCCTTCTTCTACTGTTCGACAAAACGGTATCATAACTTTGATATTTTTCAAGCCGATCTTTTCTCTAGCTTTCTTCAAAGCTTTACATTCAAGCTTAAAAGCTTCTTTGTAGGCTGGGGAATAATATCGTGAAGCGCCGCGCCAGCCAATCATCGGATTTTCCTCTTTGGGCTCGAATTGCTTGCCGCCGATTAAACTGGCGTATTCATTGGTTTTGAAATCCGAGAATCTAAAAATGACGTCTTTAGGAAAAAAAGCCGCCGCAATTTGAGCAATACCTTCGGCCAGCTTATCAACAAAGTACTGGCTTTTATCTTTATAGCCGGCCGTCAGTTTGGCGATTTTTTCCTTGGCTTTTTTGTCTTTTAGCCGGTGATAGTTAAGCAACGCCAGGGGGTGAATCTTAATATGATCGGCAATAATAAATTCTTCCCGAGCCAAACCTACGCCGTCGTTGGGAATAAATGACGAGGCAAAAGCAATGTCCGGCGAACCGATATTGAGCATGACTTTGGTTTTGGGGCGCTTAATATTTCTAATGTTGGTTTTTTTAATTTTGAAAGGTAAAATGCCTTCATAAATTTTCCCTACTTCGCCTTCGGCGCAAGAAATGGTAATGGCCTGATTATTTTTTATCAGCTTGGTGCCATTTTCGGTGCCAACGATACAAGGGATGCCGAGTTCGCGCGAAACAATCGCCGCATGACAGGTGCGGCCGCCACGGTTAGTAACAATCCCCGAGGCCATTTTCATAATCGGCTCCCAATCCGGATCCGTCATGTCCGTGACTAAAATTTCTCCGGGTTTGAATTTTTTAATTTCTTCGGGATTAGAAATTAACCGAGCCTGACCAGCGCCGATTTTTGCGCCAATGGGTGAACCGGTAACAATCACTTTGCCCTTTTTATTTAGAATATAATCTTTTAAAACCAAATACTTCTTGGTCGCTTCGACGGTTTCCGGCCGGGCTTGAACAATATACAAACGTTTGGTTTTGCCGTCCTTGGCCCATTCAATGTCCATGGGCTGGCCGTAATGTTTTTCAATCAAAACCGCCCATTCGGATAATTTAATAATTTCTTTATCCGACAAAACATATTTTTCACGTTCGGATTTTTTAGTTTTGATATTCTTGGTTTGTTCCCGACCGGTCGCGTAAACCATTTTAACTTCTTTTTGCCCGAGCTTTTTGTAAATAATCGGCTGGTGTTTGGTAAACAAAGTGCCTTTGAAGATACAAAATTCATCCGGTGTCACGCGTCCCTTAACTACGTTTTCACCCAGCCCCCAAGCCCCATTAATTAAAACTACATTACGAAAACCGGTTTCAGTATCCAAGGTAAACATCACGCCGGCCGCCCCAACATCCGAACGCACCATTTTCTGCACGCCAATTGATAGTCCAATTTTGAAGTGATCAAAACCTTTATCCACTCTGTAAGAAATCGCCCGGCTGGAAAAAAGCGAAGCCAGACAAAGCCGGCAAGCCGTTAATAAATCCTGTTCGCCTCGGACATTTAGATAAGTCTCTTGCTGACCGGCAAAAGAAGCGCCCGCTAGATCTTCCGCTGTAGCCGATGAGCGCACTGCTACGCTCACATTTTTATAGTATTGCTGCTGTAAATGACGGTAAGCGCCAATAATTTGATTTTTTAAATCATAGGGCAATTCAGCGCCTAAAATAAGCTCCCGAGCTTGGCGCGCTTTCAAATCCAAACCGGTCAAATCTTTGGTATTCAAATCTTTAAGCACTTTTCGCAGTTGACGAGTCAAACCGGTTTTTTTTAAAAAATAAAAATACGCCGGGGCGGAAACCGCGAAACCGTTTGGTACGTGAATACCTTGAGGTGTTAATTTCTGATACATCTCCCCCAGTGAAGCATTCTTGCCGCCCACTTTCGGCACATCCTTAATGGTAATTTCATCAAAACGGTAAGTAAATTTTTTCTTAAAAAAAATCATAAATTTAAAAAGCAGCCTCAGGCCAGCGAAAATTCCTGAAGCTGCCTGAAAGACAACTCTGTTATTTTTATTTAAATAGTTTCAACTTTGATTAAGTTTGTCTGACCGATAAAACCAAAAGGATGGCTGGCGGCAATAATTACGACATCACCACGTTTGACCAACTTCTTTTCTATCACCAAAATTTTAATTCGCTTGATTAAGTCGTTCACGTTTTCCCCCAGCAATAAGTTATATGGCAAAACACCCCAAGAAAGACACATTTGGTTTCTCGCCTCATTGCTGGCGGTTAAAGCC
>Ga0172381_10001127_pt1 | contig 32561 bp, 33 predicted proteins | sample Leawel6488metaG_FD_119754 | JGI IMG/M metagenome (GOLD analysis project Ga0172381, IMG submission 119754) | Leachate microbial communities from a municipal landfill in Southern Ontario, Canada - Leachate well 64-88 metaG | ecosystem: Engineered > Solid waste > Landfill > Unclassified | place... | reverse complement strand
GTATTGAATCCGTTTAAGGTAAACTTTGTCACAGAATCATTTCCTCCAACGATAGCGCGGTCCAGCTGCCCGGTTTTTATCAGGTTCGATCCAAGCATCATCGCATTGACCGATGAGGAACATGCCGTGCTTATGGTGGTAACAAAATCCTTTATATTCAAAAATGCAGCAACCTGTTCGGCGCTGTCGGCACAATCGTGATGGGCCACATCGGCGAGCTTCCCTTTTCGGGGGTCTTTAAGGAATGAAGCATAGAAGTTTTCACTCCGGTCCATCCCGCCGACCGTTGTGGCAGAGATCAGCCCTGTTTTGCAAGATTTCATGTCGGTAATCCCGGCAGATTGAACTGCTTCGCTGGCAGCTTTCATTCCCAGCAATGCTGTACGCGTGAAATTCCTTGCATCCGGTTGACCTAATTCGCGCCGTAATTGCTCATTGGACATTTTGACTTCGGCCAATGGGATAACTCCTTTATGAACGGTCGGAAATAATGTTATTTCCCCAATTCCTGATTTTTTATTCAACAGCGAATGGAGGGTTTCCGCGACATTATTCCCAATGGCGCAGATAATCCCGATTCCCGTGATATAAACTTTCTTCGACATCCATCAGATTTACATTCCGGTACAAAAATAGCGGAAATACCAATCAAAGCCAAAAGTCAGAAGTCAAAAGTAAGCTAAACTGAAAGGCCAAAGATCAATTATTTAGAGTCCCTGTACCAGCATCAAGGAATGATTTACGTCGCGGAACTGGTTATAGATGAGGATATTTTTCAACCGGGAAGGAATAATATGGTTAAGATGCAATATCTCCGGATACCGTTGATGTTTCAGGATATTGGCAGCCGTATATACTCCGAACCCCGTGGCGGTGTGATATTCCCCGCACAGATGTTTGTACCAGCCTTGCGCTTTACCCGGAAAAAACTGTCCGGCAAAACGGGTATAAACCGGATCATAGTCACAGTCCCCGTTTAAGCCAAGGATAACGAGGTCAATATCTTCGGTCGTGAGGCCGTGGCCACTTAAAAAACCAGGTAAAATTTTATCAGCATCGAATGAGCCGTTTAAATTGAAAAAGGTACGAACGTCGCTCAATTTCGCGTATGATGCCGGAATCCTTTTGTTGCTGATCAGGAAAAAAGAAGAACCTTCACCCGAAAGCGCCCCGGAGGTATAGGTTTCCAGAATTTTAAGGTTATTCACCGGTTCCATCTTCCATTGGCCAATACGGCGCATGATCCGGAGATGGTTCATGGTCATTTCATCAATCCCGCCAACCAGGATATCGGAAGCCATTCCTTCTTCCATCTGCAACATCGCATCGATCAACCCGCTTTCAAATGAAAAAGTGCGATGGACATAGGTTGAATTGTAGTTGTGGCATTTGAGCTGTATGGCAACCTGCGAGCTGATGGTATTGTATGTGGATTGGATGAAAGGGGTGGGGTTAAGGAACTTTTCCTCTTTGGTGATCTCGCCCAGGATCTTTTCAGTATCTTCAACGCTGCCCAATCCCGTCCCGGTTATGATGGCATCCGGCATCGCGCAACCTGAATCTGTCATGCATATCCTGGCAGATGTGATCCCCATCTTGATCAGCCGGCTCATTCTCCGTGACTGGATGGGATCGATATAATTACGGTAAACCGGTTCGATGCATTTCAGGTAATCAACCGTATATTCCATCACTTCCGGCAGAAATTCTGATGGATCCAGGGTTTTTTGCGGAGAAATAAGACCGATACCGTTTATAAAAGACACGTTTAATGAATTATAAATTAAAACTATCTAATATTTTTTGAAGATCAGGGATGTATCATTTCCTCCAAAACCAAAGGAGTTGGACATCACGACATTCACCGGTTGGTCTGTGATCCTCGTTTTAACCGGAGAAAAATGGAGCTCCTCCATCGGGACTTCAAAGTTAAGGTTTGGCCAGATGACCTGGTGTTGCAGGCACAATACGGAAAGAATTGCTTCTGTTGAGCCGGCAGCGCTTGTGGTGTGCCCTGTAAAGGGTTTTGTCGAACTTATATGCGGGATCCGTCCCTCAAATAATTTTTCAATGGCCTTGCCTTCAGATAGATCATTGTTATCGGTACCAGTGCCATGAGCATTGATATAATCGATGTCACCGGGTTGGAAGCCGCTTACTTCAAGCGCTTTTTTCATAGCCAGGTAAGCGCCAACGCCATCGGGCGAAGAAGCTGTTTGATGAAAGGCCTCACAAGCATTTCCCCAGCCGACGAGTTCTGAAAGCGGTTGATTTCCTGTTTTGATAATACTCTCCTCTGATTCAAGAACGAGATAAGCAGCGCCTTCTCCCAGGTTAATACCTGCCCGCCGCTGATCAAAAGGTTTACAGGGTTCTTTATCCAGGATTTTAAGGGCATTGAAACCGTTCAGATGGAATTTTGTCAGCGATTCACAGCCGCCTGCCAGGACCCGGTCCAACCGTCCTGCCCGGATCATCCGGGCTCCTAACATCAGGGCATTGGCCGCTGAAGAACAAGCAGTGCTGATGGTCGTAATATAGTCGCTGATCCCAAGTTCAACAGCGATCTTTTCCGTACTGTCGGCACAATCATACGAATCGATATAGGCGTTACGCGTATCATTGGCCAGGAAATCGGAATAGTAAAGCTCACACTGGTCCATCCCACCGACGGTGGTTGCGGAAATGAGACCTGTTTTCAGATCCCGGTTTTCAAGGAGTTTTCCATGGACAGCCGCTTCACGCGCGGCGATGATACCCAGTAAAGTATTTCTCGAATAGCCTTCAGCAGGGGCAATACCGGCCAGGACAAACAGTTCTTCCTTACTCAGCGGGACTTCCCCAACAAGAAGTTCATCTTTCAATAATGTTTCTATGTAATGGATCCTGCCAATTCCGGAGCGTGAAGCAAGCAACGCGGTAAGATTTTCCCGGAGGTTTTTACCAAGGCACGAAATAATCCCTGTACCCGTAATATAGATCCGTCGCGCCATTCAGGATTATTTTTTATGCTCGGTGATATATTCTGCCATGGTACGGATCGAATAAAAGATTTTTTTACCGTCCTTCGGGTCTTCAATCTTGATCCCGTAGTTCTTCTCCAATAAAACGATCAATTCAAGGGCATCGATGGAATCCAGCCCTAACCCTTCACCAAAAAGAGGGGAATCCGGATTGATATCATCTGCCGAAATATCTTCGAGGTTTAACTGTTCAACGACTTCTTTCTTCAGTTTATTGATTAATTCTTCCATAGTAAATCAGTTCAGTTACGTTCTATTAATTGGTTTAAATTCTCTACAGTAAAACGAAGTGGCTTAAAAACGGTTTCTGGTCCATTTTCAGGAATACCAGCTTTTTCCACTAACATGATGAAGGCATTGTACTTATTACCCAATAATTCAACCCATCCACATAAACAAGCTTCAACCTCCGAATTCAGGAACAGGTCGCGAATATAATTGTCAAGAACCTTTCCGTCAAACTTTTCTGTAATCAGGAATGCATTTTCCCCGTTGATCTTGTTCCTGATACAAATTTCTCCAATCACAATATTTGGTAAGGTATAAACAAAAACAGAGGGGCTTGGGAAGTAACTGGCCCTATCTTTAATGGATTCGTTGTGTAAGATATCCGTATCCAGACTCGCACTTGAATTGCTTAGAACCACGCCCATCGCATCGCTGCGGTACCCTGTAATTGGTTTTTCCCTTAAAACCAGCTCTGTTGCAAGAAATCCAAGTTTACTAACGGAATCCATCTTATAAAACTTGGGATAGTTGATCTCTTCCTGTTTATAGACTGATTTGAGAAAGTCTGCAAAAGTAAGATAATTTTCCATAAAATAGATAAGGCGGTCATTGAGAACCACTTTCTTTTCATGGATTTGGCAATATGAGGTGATAATCAGATCCATTTTACAATTTCTGATAAACTATGGCGGCATTGCAGCCACCGAAGCCGGAAGCGGTTTTAAGGCATCTGTTCACCGGTTTTGATTCATGATGCTCTATTATATTTAAAGGTACCGATACTCCCGGTTGATCATACCCTTCAGACCGGAAAATACGTCCACTCCGGATGGAGTGGATGGCAGCAACCGATTCGATCAGGCCGGCAGCTCCGAGGGTATGCCCCCAGTAACCTTTCAGACTGTTGACCTGAACCGGTGTCAGATGGCTTAATCCTATGGCCTTTGCCTCCATTTCATCATTATATAGGGTCGCTGTTCCATGCGCTGAAATAAAGTCGATTTCATCCGGGGCCACGGATGCTTTTGCAAGGGCCCGGTTGATGGCCAGGCTCAGCTCTTCTCCGGTGCGGGATGGCCCGGAAATATGGTTGGCATCATTGGTAATGGCGCCACCGGCATAGATCACGGAGGGTTCTTCAGAAGCGATGGGGGATGACGTAAGCGTCATAGCGCCACAACCTTCACCCAGGGATAATCCGGTCCGTTCTTTGTCGAAAGGCTTACAAGGATGAGGGCTGAGGGCCTGGAAGGATTGAAATCCGGAAATGACAAACTCAGAGGCGATATCACCACCGGCAACCACTGCGTGTTCAAATTGCCCGGTCTGGATCATCCTCGCAGCCGTAATGATGGCGACAAGTCCCGATATACAGGCATTGGAAATGATCACCGGGGCGTTCCTGAAGCCGAAGAACTCGGCTACAATCCGTCCCAGCTCCCACAGGAAGATCCGCCGGTGGTTAAAGACTGCTTTGTAACGTTCTTCAAGCAGATTGATGTTTCCTTTGGTAGTCGATATAACCAGAATGGTCCTTGGATCATTGGGGTTGGTCCCGGTCTTGGAAAGGGCCTCTGAAATGGAGAGGATGAATAATTTCTCCAGTCGGGTAAAATGCGTGGCTGGCGTATCCTTTTTAAACTTCGCCAAAATTCCCGAAAACCGGTTTTCCATGAGATCGGTCGCAACCAGCGAAAGAATGACCGGAGAGGGGTATAACCGCGGATCGTCCACCATTTTCAAGCCGGAAATATGGTTGTTCAGCGATTCCATATTTTCGGCCGTAGTGAAGCCCAGTGAAGTAATAATATTATCGGAAGTGATATAAACAGGTTTCATCAGCAAGACATTACAAAATTCCCCATTTCTTTTTCCATCCGGTATAAAACTCCGGAGAGGTCAGCAGCAATACTCCATCCGGTGTCAGAAAAACCTGAACAGAGCTTCCGGTAGCCGCGATCTCCCGGTCCTGCTTCCTGTAAATGGTATATTCAAATACGATTTTCGCTGCATCGGTCGGGATGTACCGGGTTTCGATGATTGCCGAATCGCCATAAACCAGCGGTCGTTTGAAATCGCAGTTCACCTTAACAATGGGTATCATAACATGGTGTTTATATACATCGAGATACCCGAGGTTATATTTAAGACCGAAAGATTCCCTTCCATCTTCAAAATATTTGAGATAATTCCCGTGCCATACGATGCGCATGGAATCAACCTCGGAAAATCTTACGATGATCTCTTTATGGTCTGTCAGTTCCATTCTATTTATTCAAAGGATTTTTCAGGGTGCGATAAAAGAAAGAAATTGCAATGGAGATGATAAAAAAGAGGAGCAATTTGAAAATGGACGGAAAGACTTCAACCAATCCACTACCTCGCAGGAAAATATCATAATATCCCGTTAATGCCCAGTTAAGCGGGCTCAGGCCGGCTACGAACTTCATGGTATCCGTCATCAGGTACATGGGCACGAACAATCCACCCAATGCCGCCATGATAATAATGGAAACAGCCCCGAAGGAAGCTGCCTGCTGGTGGGTCGTAGCGATGGTGCCAACCATCAGGCCAAAACCAAGGGCAGCTAATGCAATGACAATGGTAACAACCACAAGCGCTAAAATCTGGTGTCCCAGCGCCAGAGGAACCGCGTGAAAAAGAGGCAACAGGTACATTCCCGTTAACATCATCAGGGTGGTCTGGACGAAGCAAACGATAAGATAGACACAAACTTTTGACATCAGCAGTTTCATAAAGGAGACCGGCATACATTGTAAACGGAGAAGGCTTCCTTCTTCGCGTTCGATCATCATGCTGCTGGTGAAAGGGATGATGATAAAGAACATGGCAAACACCGACCATGCCGGAACGTTATGTTGCGCGGAGTCCGGAATTTCCTCCTTTTCTTTATAAGAGGGAAAGATTTCCTTGAACACGACCATGTCTTTGTACTCCTGTTTCGGGGGAGTGAAGTTGGGGAATACTTTGGCCATCTCCTGGTTAAAAGTACGGAACACCATCTCGGTTTCAACCTTGTAATTGTATTCTTTAATGGCGCTGAGAATGGAGTTCTTGAAAGTTTTTTTGACGGTAGGATCAAAATAGACGGTCACCGTATCTGCATCTCCCATCGGAATAGTGCTGATAAGCATGGGATTATATAATCCGAAACCTGCTAATGTTTTCGCTACCTGTAACCGGACATTGGCGCGGATGGACCTGGTAACTTTTTCGGGGATCACGATCCCGATCAGATAGTCGCCTTTTTTCACGGCCTCTCTGATACCCTTTTCCGTAAGCGGTTTCCCGTTCAGCGAGTCGATCACTTCAAAAAAATTGGATTTCCTGAGCCCTTTGCCGATCTGAATCCCCAGGGTGTCCTGATCCTTATCCAGGAAAAGCACTTTGAGGGTGGTTTCCCTGGAAACCGCGCTATATCCAAATTCCTGCAGCAGAGACATGATGATGATCAGTACCATGGGCATAACGAAAAGGATAGTCAGCCCTGCTTTATCCCTCAACAGGATACGCGCTTCTTTTCTGAACCCTGATAAAAATTTGAACATTACAGTATTATATATCAAAATATTTCCGCTAATCGCGAAGGGACTTCCCCGTGAGATGCAGGAAAATATTTTCGAGGTTAGTGAATTCAGAACGTTCTTTCACAAGTTCCTTAGGTTTGCCTAAGGCAATGATATTGCCCCTGTCCATAATGGCTACCCGCGTACACAGATTTTCGGCTTCTTCCATATAATGGGAAGTGTAAATAATAGTAGTGCCGGTTTCATTGATGGCATTGAGGTAATCGAGAATAAAGATCCGGGATTGGACATCAATTCCAACGGTCGGTTCGTCAAGAAAAAGAATTTTTGGTTTATGTAGCAATCCGGCAATCAGGTTAACCCGACGTTTCATCCCCCCTGAATAGGAGTTGATCTGTTTGCGGGCGACTTTTTCAAGACCAAATTCTTCCAGGCATTTGTGAATCCTGTCTTTTAGCTCACTGCCCCGCATACCATACATATTCCCGAAAAAAGTAAGGTTCTCCAAAGCGGTCAGGGTAGGGTATAAGGCAAGATCCTGGGGAACGACGCCGATGATACTTTTAATTTCATCCAGGTTATGCCTGATATCCAATCCATCGATGGTCACCGTTCCACGGGTAGGGGCAAACAACCCGCAGAGAATGGAGATCGTTGTTGTTTTCCCTGCGCCATTGGGCCCTAAAAGCCCGAAAATTTCACTGGGAAAAATATCCAGTGAAACGGATTTGATGGCAGGTTCATCATTCCTCCTGTAAAATTTCGTTAACTCCCTGATTTCTATGATGGGATTGCCGGACATTTAAAGTAATATTTTATCAAGTTTTTTATATACATTTTCTTCCATTGAAGCGATCTCGCCGAGCATATTGCCCAGCATGCTATAATCTTCTTCCGGCTTGGAGCGGTTCCTGCAATTGCGGGCGCCGATGTAAGTGAATTCTCTCCATTTATTTGCTGTCTTGCCCATCATGTCGGAAGTTTCCAGCAATTCAGGATTATTGAACAGTTCACCTGATTCCTTGAGAAACGAGCCATAAATATATCTGAAACCGGCGCCTCCGGTCCCAAAATCCTCATTCATCCTAAGGATTTGGCCCAAATAGAATGAAGCTTTTTCATACCCGTGTTTGACAGGCCATTTTTTCAGATCCTTTGCCATCCATCTTAAACCTCTAACGCCTATGAGAGGGAAAGGAATTTTGGTCATCTCGTAAACCGTTTTGCTGATCCCCTTTTTAACCGCTGATTTAATATCAAGTTCCTTTGGAATACTGTTGATCCAGTACATTTTACCATTGGGCGCAAAGGGCCCTTTGGCATACCGTACCCTTACCAGGTCTTCGTAGGTAAGCGTCTGCGGGGTTTCCATCACGGTATCGCTGATATGGTAGATATCTCCTTCTTTTCCGAAACAAACAATGTTGTGCATGTTATAATGCATCCGGTATTCGGGAGGGAAAAAAGTCAGGTTAAAACATCCGACCTGCATACCGGTAGGGATGCCTTTTTCAAGGTTCCTGTCCAATGCCAGCATGGCGGCTTTGGGTTCCTTGAATTTCTTGATTATGGTAGCATCGATCCCCAGGTAATCTGCCGAACGTTTAAAGACTACATTAGGCAGGTTCCTGAATGAGATCATCGGGGCATATTGAACTTTGAGAAAAGGGATATAACTAAAGTACAAACCATTGCCAATGCCGAAGGCCATGGGTTCAGAAAGATCGTGGCCATAAAAACCAAACAAATTAGAAGTAGCTCCGCTCTCACAATGGCCAGCCTGGTGATGGGCATAGTTAATGAGAATTTTTTTAGGATCCATTAGGGAATGTTTAAATTATTCAACCTTCTTTAGCTCTTCAACAGTGATGTTAAAGGCAGAAGCATATTTTTCCAATGTTTTTGTTTTCAGGCGATTGAATACGCGGGGCCTGAAGTGCCACTTGACGCGCCAGATAGAAATGCCGGCAAGCATGGATAAGGACAAGGTATCAACCAGGTTTTTTTCCATATAATAAGCAATGGGGCTTACTTTTCCGGCTAACACTTTTTCCTTGGCCTCGGTTATCCTTTCATTGAAATGATCCCATGCCTGCTGTATAATTACCCTGTCGGGCTCTCCATGAAAGCCGACTGTTTTTTCGTAATTTCCTGTTTTATCGTATGAATACGATAATTCGCGTGACTGGCCGTAACGCTCATCTTTATAAACCGGGTTTGGTTTTTCGTCCATAAGGATTTTCTTTTGTGTTAAAACGAACCTGTTACCAGTTTTGCGAAAATATAAATATTATTTGATTTTGGCCAGTTTCTTAAAGATCTTCTCTTCCCTGTCGGCGCAATCCATGAGCATATCTGCAAGAAAATCATAGGATTGGTCGGCTTTCCCGCGCTTTTTGCAATTGCGGGAGCCATAGTATGAAAATTCCCTCCATTTGTTGGCATTTTCTCCCATTTCGATGGATAGTTCTTTAAGCCATTCCTGGTTTAACACCCGCGAAGCTTCATCTAAAAACGCGCCATAGATAAACCGGAAACCGGCTCCGGCGGTACCAACTTCCTCTTCCATCCTGAGAACCTGCCCTAAGTAGTAGGAGGCTTTTTCGGGACCCAGTTTTTTCTCCCACTTCCGCATTTGCCTTGCAAGGTACCGGATCCCTTTGACGCCGATCAGGGGGAAAAAAGGAACGCCTACCATGTTGTTGGCAGTTTTATAGATCCCATTGATAATGGCAGGCTTCAGGTTGATCTCCTTAGGGACATAGGTTGGATAATACATCCTGCCCATGGGCGCAAAAGTGCCTTTGGCATATCTCACGCGCATCAAGTCTTCATAAGAGATTTCCACTAATTTTTCCATCAGCGTATCGCTGACGAAATAGGTCTCATGATCATATCCGTAAACCACCATGTTATGCATGTTATAATGCATACGGTATTCGGGAGGAAAAAAAGTAAGATTATAAGTCCCTACCTGGAGACCAACCGGGTAACCTTGATCCAGTACCTCGTTGAGTTTCGTCATGGATTCCCTGGGATCCCGGAACTTTAAAATCACCGTTTGGATCCCCAGCTCTTTTGTTAACCGGTCAAAGATCATCCCGGGCCATACCCTGAAGGTGGTTGTAGGCGCATGCTGCATCTTCATAAAAGGAAGGTAGCTGAAAAACAACCCGGCCCCGATCCCGAAGACCATTGGTTCGCTGATTTTATACTGATGGTAGTTTAAGAGATTCGAAGTAACACCGTTCTCACAATGTCCCGCCTGCCTGTGCTCAAATTCCAGTTTTATCATTTTTTATCGTAAGTTATTTTCTAAATCAGGATGTTTTAAAGCTTCTACCGTAATTCCAAATAAAGCAGCATATTTTTCTAAGATACGGGGTTTAAGTTGTTTGAACCCCATGGGGGTAATGTGCCATCTGATCCGCCACGCGCTCATTTCCATGTATCCGGCTAACATCGGGATTTCCATTAGCGCTTTTTCCATGTACCATGCAATCGGGCTGCGTTTTCCACTTGTCACCAGATATCTGATCCCTTTAAGCCGTTCCTCTACTAAATCCCATTGCTGCCTGATGATGGTTTGATTTTCAGGGATCATATAATCAACCCTCTGGGAGTAACCTTTTTCTTTATCAAAAGAATAAAAGAGTTCCCGGTTATAATGATAGGGTTGTTCTTCCCCTCCGGTTTCTGTTTTTTCTTCTTTCACGGTATCCATGGCTATTATTTAATTAAGAATATTTTCAATTCACATTCCGCGATCAGTTTATCTTTCAGGAAAACCTGACCAGATACGACTGTAGCATCAAAGATTTCGTGAAGGACCGTTATATGGGTGAAAATTTCATCACCGGTTCGGGGAAGCTCAAATATTTTCAGGTTCCTGATACCTCCGATGTAACCGGGGGCCGGAGGTTTATTTTCAGCGCCCGGTCTGGCCCCGGCCCCTGCTGCAGCGGTCTGGGCCATGTTTTCTATCAATCCGGGTTCGCGGAAAAAACCGTTTTCCACGAAAACATTATTTTCACGGATGTGGAAAGCCGCGACCGTTCCTGAACCCATCAGTTCCACTACCCGGTCAACCATGACCATAGGTGGTTTTTGCGGAATGTTTATTTCTTCAAATGATGCCATAAGGATCCTTTTCTTTTCCGCTTCCGCATTTTATTCATGACGGTAGCCACATCCTCATCCGGGAAAACCCAACGGCGGCCTGTTTGATCAGCCCGTTCTTTCAGGGTTTCGTAATTAATTCCGGGCGCCACATAATAAACCGGTTCCAGCAAATTATCCATGGCATGGATGATTCCGGCTTCAACCGCCTGCTTCTGCAATGTTGTCCCGGGATAGATCCGCATCCCGACATAGGGGAAAAATACCGTATTTTCTATCCGTTTGGAATTTTCAAAACTCTCGTTTACAGTTTGTTCCGTTTCGCCATAACCACCAATGATCATGAAATGGCAGAAATAAATCCCCACCTGGTTACAATAATCGGAAACCACTGCCACCTCATCCACCGTAAAGTGTTTATTATAGTTTTTCAGGGTAGTATCCGACAACGATTCAGTGCCAAACTCGATATGCGTCAATCCCGCTTCGGCGTATAATTTTAACTGGTCCAGCGAAAGGTCACAGGGTGAAAAATAAGCTCCCCAATGGATGGGTAGTTTTGCCCCAATCATTTTCCTGGCCAATTTTTCGTTATAATCATGGTCGATATTGAACACCGAATCAGTGAAAAAAAGATAATCAATATGTTGATTGTTGTATAGATCCGACAGGGTGTGAATGATCTTATCGATATCGAGATTTCTTACCTTGTGCCCTTCGATAAGGGGATAAGTGCAATAAATGCAATTATAGGGACATCCGCGTTTAGTCTGGATATTGACCATCCCTGCCTTGTCCCAGTAAAAACCGATCAGGTCTTTATCAAAGTCAAGTGCGGGCCTGTGGATATAGTTTGTCCGTTTGTTGGTGATAACAGCGCCATTGTGAAGGTAAACAAGCCCGTCGATAGAAAGGTCAGGCTTCCCTTGGTCAAGGCTGGTCAGCAAGCGGAACAGGCTTTCTTCCCCTTCGCCCTGGATGCCGTAATCGGGTGAAAATGAAGAAAACAGCTCTTCCGGATAGATCGAAAAACCGGATCCACCGATAATCACAGGCGCCGTAATGGTTTCCCTGATCAGATCGACAATAGCTTTATACCCGTTTATAAAACTTTCCTTGCTGTAAAAATTAACATCGTCGATGTTGCGTAGCGAAAGGCCTATATAATCAGGATTAAATGCAAGCAAGGTTTCCCTGAATTCAGAAAGGGAATTCAGGTTAAAGTCAAAGATCCGTATTTCATAACAAGGAAGCCTTTCGCGCAGGTAAGTATATAAATAGGAAATGCCCAGCGGATAAACAGGGTAGGGGTTAACATACTGGTTGGCTGATACAAAAAGTAATTTTTTACCGGGCATATCAATTCACAGTTACTTGCATTCCTGAATCCTGAAGGTTCCAAAAGTCGTAATAATTAAACCACTGAAGCGGGTATTTGAGCAAAATCCCTTCCAGTTTCTTTACATAGATCTTTACTGCTTCGGTCAACGTGGCATCGCGTTGTTTTAAACTTCCAGGATAGGGGATATATTGAAGCGGCGTAGCGTAAAAATGATAATGTTTGGGCGTCGCCTTAATGGCAAAAACAAAAGATACCGGAACTTTGAATTTGGCAGCCATATTTACAGGGCCTAACGGGAACTTCGCCGGTCTTCCCATGAAATCCACGACAACCGTTTTATTCCCTTCAATGTACCGGTCGCCATGCATCGCTACGATCTCTTTATTCGCCAATGCCTGTCTGATCTCCACCAGGTGGGAATAATCATCCTTGATCACGATAAAGTGTACATTGCGGTTGGCCAGGACATCGGAGAGATATCCTTTTATCTGCTGGCGTTCTGCATCGAACAAGATGATATTGACCTTCTTTTCAAGACGGTTCAGCAGTTGACCGGCGATTTCCCAGTTGCCGACATGGGCGCTGATGAGCAATCCGCCGTTATCCATCTGCCTGAGGCAATCTTCTCCTTCGAAATCGAAGGTAAATTTAGCCTGAAAGCCAGCCAGGAGCGCCAATTTATCAAGAAGTACCTGCCCGAACACATAATAATTCCGGAAGACGCTGACGACAGACTTCAACCGGTTGTAATGAAGGATGATGTGGAAATAATTGAATATAGCCTTAAACGCTTTACCGGAGGTAAAAACAAAGTATAAAACAACAAAACGGAGGAGAAAATAAGCGAATGAAATGCCCGTGTTTTTCAATGTCCAGACGAATATCCTATATCCTGATACCCCTCCCCGGGTTTTTCCTTCCCATGATGGCATTTATTTCTGGATTGGGTTAATTCGTTTGATGATATAAGTATAAAAGTCGTTTAAAGTACGGACGTCAACCATTTCCTCTGCCTTCATTTTAAAACCAAAATTGTTGTCAATGATGACGAATAAATCAACGAAGTCCAGACTGTCGATACCAAGATCCTTTTTCAGGTCAGCAGCAGGGGAAATCAGCGCTTTGTCGATTTCTATATCATCAATCAGGAGTTGGTTGATTTTCCTGATAATCTCATCGTTTTGCATCGTCATATCATTTGCCGGTGCAAAAATACAGATTTTTTTTTAAGAATACAGAGATTAAAGTTTCCTGACAATCAGGGACGAATTTGTCCCTCCAAATCCAAAAGAGTTGGATAGAAAAGTACGGATCTCTGCCGGGGTTGTCTTTGTTATAATGTTCAACAAGGCGGTGGATTCGTCGGTATTTTCGAGATTGATATTCGGGGCAATAAAGGAATGGTTCATCATCAGGGCAGAGTAAACCACTTCGCTGGCGCCACCCATCCACATTTCGTGACCGGTCATGGATTTGGTGCTGCTCACCATGGGCCTGGAGGAGCCAAACACGGCTTCGATCGATTTGGCTTCATTGCTGTCGCCTGCCGGGGTGGAAGTGGCATGGGCATTGATATAATCGACTTCACCTGATTTAATTCCGGCATCCGATAAAGCCTTTTGCATGGCTTTCACGGGCCCTTCCACATTCGGCATAGAAATATGTTCCCCGTTGGACGAAAAGCCATAACCGATGATTTCGCCAAAGATTGGGGCGCCGCGTTTTACTGCCGATTCATAACTTTCGAGGATCACAGTTGCAGCGCCGCCACTGGGTACAAGGCCATCGCGATCGCGATCGAAAGGGCGGGATGCTTTGGTGGGTTCGGATTCCCGGATCGAAAAAGCATTCAAGGCATCAAAGCTGGCTGTGGATTCCGCGTTGATTTCCTGTGCCCCACCGCAGATGATGATATCCTGCAAGCCCTGCCTGATCATCAGATACCCTACGCCAATGGCATGGGAACCGCTGGCACAGGCGCCGCTGATGGTGAAATTAACACCCTTTAAACGGAAGATCACCGACAGGTTCATCGATACCGTCGAATTCATTGATTGGAAGATATAACCTGATCCGATCATCATGGTGTCTTTTTTATTCCGGAGGATGTCGACCGATTCCACCACCGGTACAGCCGAGCTGTCATTCCCGAACAGGATACCCACTTCATGATGATCAATAAAAGCCTGGTCAATCCCGGCATTCTTTAAGGCTTCAAGTGTGGAAACATAGGCATATTCCCCCTGTACAGGCAACCCGACCCTCATCCGGCGGTCAAGCGCCCCCTTGAGCTGTGGCCGTTCAACCATGCCAGTCAGGGCAGAGCGGAAGCCCAGCTCTTTACGATGGCTATCATAGATGATCCCTGATTTACCCTGGTATAATGATTCCCTGACCTCGGCGAGATTTTTTCCTATCACCGAGTAAATGCCCATGCCTGTAATAACTACCCTATGCATCGATCAAACAACGAAATAGTGAATAAGTGAAGTTGCGAAGATAAAAAGTTTTACAAGATCCCAAACCGAAAATTGTAAAATGCCAAAAGTCAATTATGTATAAAGTCCTCCGTTCACACTAATGACAGTTCCGGTTACATAGGATGCTTTTTCGGAAGCGAGGAAAGCAACGGCTTCTGCCACTTCTTCCGGTTTACCGAAACGGCCCATGGGGATCATCATTTTTAGCTGGGATTCATCCAGGTCCTTGGTCATGTCAGTCCTGATGAAACCCGGTGCGATGGCATTGACCGTCACATTTTTCTTGGCAACTTCCTGGGCCAGGGCTTTGGTCGCGCCGATCACCCCTGCTTTGGCAGCAGAATAATTGGCCTGTCCCGGAAGGCCTTTTAACCCGGAAAGGGAGACAATGTTGATGATCCTGCCCATTTTCCTGATCAGCATATCTTTGATCAGGAAGCGGGTGACATATAAGAAGCTGTTGAGGTTGGTATTCATGACATCAAACCATTCTTCATTCTTCATCCACATCACAAGGGCATCGCGACGGATACCGGCATTGTTGACCAATACCCGGATGTACTGTCCCTCGTGGGATGACTGCCACCGTTCCAGTTCCCGTTCCACCTCTTCCTGGCGCGAAACATCAAACCTGATGATTTCCCCGTCGCTGCCTTTTTCCCTGATCACCTGAAGGGTATTTTCAGCTTCCGCTACATTGGAATGGTAGTTTACCAGGACATAGTAGCCCATTTCGGCCAGGCGGATACTGACAGCGCGTCCGATCCCTCTTGATCCGCCTGTTACCAGGGCATAATTCATCTTGTTGGGGGCCTGATCCATTTTTGGTTTAATTAAAATGTATAACCCGTATCAATCTTCCAAAGGGAACTTTGGTTTATTTTCCAGGATATAATTTTCGATATTCCGGATTGCCTTGTATTTAGTGGTATCTTCAGAAAATTTTGGGACGATAGTCCGCAGGTCATCAAACTTTTTCCGGGAATAGGAGGAAAGCTTCTCATGATAATTCAGATAATCGATGGCCTGCAGGATGGTGATCATTTGGATTGACATTACATGGTAGGTATTGTCAATCACGTGTTTGGTCATCAAAGCCGCGTTGGTACCCATGCTTACAATATCCTGGTTATCGTTGTTGTTGGTTATGCTGTGGATGTACATCGGGAAGGAATAAGACTGGTTTTCGGCCACGGTTGAAACAGCCGTAAACTGAACGCCCTGCATCCCCAGGTTCAGGCCTAGTTTTCCAAGATTGACAAAGGGTGGAAGTTTTTCATTCAGTTTGTCGTTCAGGAGATAGTTCATTTGCCTCTCCACCAGCATCGAGAGTTTGGTAATGGCGATCTTGAGTTTATCCATTTCAAGGGCCACATAGTCACCGTGGAAATTTCCGCCATGATAAACATTTTTTGCTTCTGTGTCGATGATGGGATTGTCGCTGGTTGAATTGACTTCGTTGATGAGCACTTTTTCGGCATTCAGGATGGTTTCGAGGACAGGGCCCAGGACCTGTGGCACACAACGAAGGGAGTAATATTCCTGTACTTTATGTTTGAATACTTCGACTTGTTCAGTTTTGCCGTTGTAAAGATGGTCGGCGCGGCGGCGGATGAGTTTGCTGTCTTTCAGGATTGACCGCATCATAAAGGCCACCTGACGCTGGCCATAGTGCAGTTTGACTTTGTTCAGGCCTTCAGAAAAGTGATCATCATACGATTCCACAATCTCGTTTATCATGGATGAGGCAAGGACTGCCCAATCGAACAGGTTTTTTGCATGGACCAGGTTGATCATTCCGATGCCTGTCATGGCCGATGTTCCATTGATCAATGACAATCCCTCGCGGATATGCATCCCGATCGGTTTTAAATCTTCCTTTTCAAATACTTCCTGGGCAGGTGTGATCTTTCCGTTATACCAGACCTCCCCTTCGCCAATCAGGTTGAGGGCCAGGTGGGCCAACTGGACCAGGTCGCCGCTGGCACCGACCCCGCCGTGTTCGGGAATATAGGGATTGATGTTCCGGTTGATCAGTTCTTTCAATAAATAGGCCACTTCGATATGGACTCCCGATTTTGCCTGCATCAGGGTATTCAGCCGCGAAAGCATCGTGGCTTTGGCATAAATTTCAGGAAGAGGGTCCCCGCATCCTGAACAATGGCTGCGGATCAGGTTATATTGAAGTTGAAGTTCGAGGTTACTGTTGATCTTATATTGGGCCATGGGACCGAGGCCCGTGTTAATTCCGTAAATAACCTTACCTTTTGCAAATTCTTTAAGAAATTCATAGGTAGCCTTTACTTTTTCAACTGCGCTGGCATCGAGTTCAATTTTTTCACCAAGAAATAAAATCTGGAAGAAATCGTCGGGTGCTAGTTTTTTTGTTCCTACGCTGATCATCGTTTCGTCTTATTTTACCCCAAATGATTTTTCAATTTCAAAAAACAAGGGTGCAAAGGTATAATTTATTTTCGGAAAATTGTTATATTTGCACCCGTATTTATGGCCTCGTAGCTCAACTGAATAGAGCATCTGACTACGGATCAGAAGGTTGGGGGTTTGAATCCCTCCGGGGTCACAAGAATAAGGGTTTCGAAGCATCATTCCGAGACCTTTTTTTTTGCAATTATCGTGAAAAACCTTCCGGGTTTGAATTTAACAGATTTGGCGTTTGTTATCTAACCGTAAACATCTTTGTTATCAAAAACCTGGAAGGTTTGAGGGGACATACGACCCGTTCGCATCGCCATAACAGATCCCGTTGAAATCATAAATTATGTTGGATCCGTTGATGGTGACAGGTTGGGTATTGAAGAGCCAGTCGCCTACCGGGAAAGAGTTCCCTATGGCTGCAATCCGTTTCCTGATCAGCAGGACATCGGATGCTGTTAAAGTGCCAGAACCATTGACGTCGCCTGAGGCCAGAAAGATTCCGCTCAGGAAAGCGATGTTGGCGATGTGTTTCTGGTATAGCATTATATCCAGCGCCGTGACGCCGCCCCAGGGTATATCTGCCGATACTTCCAGAGAATAATTCCCATTAGGGATGTTTTGAAAAAAATAAGATCCGTTATAATCCGACGTGGTTGTGGATATCACGGTGCCACCTTCATTTTTCAGGTCGATCATCAGTCCCGCCAGCGGGATGTTATCAGGATTGGGGTAATATATGGTCCCGGTTATGGTATAGGGCGCCCCGACGGCCGTACCGACCAGGTGAAGATAAAAAACCGGGAGTTGAGGATCGGAGGTGTAAATAAGGGCAGTGGCATTGATTATACCCGGGGCAGATGGGAAGCAGGGAACGTTGACGAACGAGGTCGCGCCGGGGGCGACCATCAAGGATGTACCTGACATCCACCAAAAATAGTTTGAGCCCGGTCCTGAGATGGCCCCAAATGTTATGGACCCATTTTCGTCCCCTGTATTTGAAATCGTGAAATTCCCTGCGGCTGACTCACCGATAGGTATGGTGCCGTATTGGATGGTATCCGGTGAAATATTGAAAACTGGGCCAATTGCGAAAAGATTACAGGTGGAAAACGTAAAGCAGAACAATACCATCAGGAACAGCGATATTTTTTTCATGATGCGCTCTTTTTGAGGGCAAGTTACAAACTTTTTTATGTTAAAATTCAATTGTCAACGAAAAGTTATTGACCTGACAACCAAATTAATTTGCCTTTTTTGCCAACTTCAATTTTTTTTTACCTGCATAGTTTTTTCAGGATAGGTCAGTGCAGGTCAATTATGTCTTAACTGGGAGAATGCTGGTGAAGGATTAGAAAAGGCTTAGACGTAGCTTAGACGAAACTTAGATGAGTCGGGGGCCTGAAGGTGGGGTAAAAACCGTCCGTGGCAAACAGGCAGGGCCCATAAACAGGTGACCGGATGATGAAAGAAGTTTCATGAAGAATGATGCTTTTGTTAAGGCACAAATATAATAAAAAGTTTCTGGTTTTCAAAAATAAAACTAAAAATTTGCTCTGAAAAATAAAATCACGGCAAACTCTGAAAACTACTTTCACCGCGAGGTAACTAAGGCGCAAAACTTTTAATAACTGAATATGATATAACCACGTCTTTGCCATCGTGGTAAAATGAAAGAGGTATCACAGGTTTTTGATCTCTGTAATCAGTTTCTGCAAGGTGGTTTTTGCATCGCCAAAAAGCATCCGGGTCTTAGGCATAAAAAAGAGGTTGTTCTCAATGGCGGCATACCCTTTGGCCATACTCCGTTTCATGACAATGGTATTCTTAGCTTCCCATACTTTGATAACCGGCATCCCGGCAATCGGGCTGGAAGGGTCATTTTCGGCAGCCGGGTTAACCACATCGTTGGCGCCAACAACAATAACGACATCAATATTGTTCATGTCGTTGTTGGCATCTTCCATCTCAAGTAGTTTCTCGTAAGGCACATCGGCTTCGGCTAAAAGAACATTCATGTGCCCTGGCATACGGCCTGCTACCGGGTGGATCCCATATCTTAATTCCACTCCCCGCGAGCTTAACAGGGTTTCCAGTTCATGACAGAGATGCTGGGCCTGTGCCACTGCCAACCCATATCCTGGTACGACCAGGACTTTCTGGGAATAATTTAATAAAACCGCGGCATCGCTCAGCGAAATTTCTTTAACGGTCTTGTCCCCGCTTTGTCCAGGTCCTGCCGAACTACCGCCAAATGCCCCAATGATGACATTTAACAGGGAACGGTTCATGGCTTTGCACATCAGGATGGTCAAAATGGTCCCCGATGACCCAACCAGGATCCCCCCGGTGAGCATGGCCTGGTTACTATACAGAAACCCCCCCATGGCTGCAGCTATCCCGGTGAAGGAGTTGAGCAATGAGATTACAACCGGCATATCCGCTCCCCCGATGGGCATGACAAAAGTGATCCCATAAATCAACGCCAACGCGGCCAGGGTATAGATCATCCAGTTTTCGCCTGCCACCGGCGATTTCAACATGATAAATACGACAAACGCCAACAAGAGGAACAAAAATGACAGATTGATATACCGGACGATGGGGTTTTTAAAATCCCCGATCCGTTCATCCAGCTTTCCAAAAGCTATCATACTACCGGCAAATGATACGCCTCCGATCATCAATCCCAGAAGAATGGCCAACGCTTCACCGTTGAGCATGTTGGTCGCCGGCACTGCAGCAAGCCGGGCCTGCATGCCCGGAAACTCCATCAGGGAGATCAGGGCCGCACAGGCGCCGCCCATCCCATTGAAAAGGGATACCATCTGCGGCATGGCCGTCATTTTAACCTTTTTTGCAGCCATCCACCCCGTTACCGACCCAATGATGAGGGCGACAATGATCCAGGGAATGTTATGGATCCCTTCGTACATGCCTTCAGCCACTTTCGTCTTGTGAAAGAGGATGGTAAACAGGATGGCCATGGCCATCCCGGCCGCTGCCCATAAATTCCCGCTGCGCGCCGTATCAGGATGGCTCAGTTTCTTCAATCCAAGGATAAAAAGTACCGATGCAATAATATAGGATAATTCCAAAATCGATAGGTACGGAGAAAAGGTGATCTCTTTGGTCAGGTTGACAATCGTTTCCATAGCCATTCTTTATTTCCTGGTTTTCTTTTTCTTGAACATCTCTAACATACGGTCGGTTACCACAAAGCCGCCGACCACGTTAAGGGTACCCAATACCACGGCCACAAATCCAAAGATCATGGATAACGCGTTGTGGGCATGCCCCATCACAATGATGGCCCCGATGATCACCACCCCGTGGATGGCATTTGCCCCCGACATCAGGGGCGTATGCAAAACAGAGGGCACATGCGAAATAACTTCAATCCCGAGAAAGATCGACAGGATAATGATAAAAATCGCTTCCCGGTATTCCATGAAAAACTGTAATACCTCATTCATAATGCAGTAGGTTTAAGGATTAATAAGCGCTTTTACTCTCTCATGAACAATCTCTTTGTTGTGGGTCACACAGGTCCCCTTCACGATATCGTCATCCCAGTTCAGGTTCAGTTCCCCCTTTGGCGTGATCATTAGTTTCAGAAAGTTCAGGGTGTTTTTGCCGAACATCTTACTGGCATCGGTGGGCATATCGACCGGGAACGATGAATTTCCGATGATCGTAACGCCCTGATGGACATAAGTGGCGTTATCGCGCGTCAGTTCACAGTTCCCGCCGGTTGACGCGGCAAGATCAACAATGACCGATCCCGGTTTCATCCCATCCACGGTTTCTTTTCGTAACAGGAGAGGGGCTTTTTTGCCGGGGATCTGGGCAGTACAGATGACCACATCCGACTTAACGGCATGCTCATGTACCGCCAGGGCTTGTTTCTTCCTGAATTCATCGGTTTGCTCTACAGCATAACCTCCGGCCGATTTATCATCAATGGCGCCTTCGACTTCGACAAATTTAGCGCCCAGTCCCATGACTTCTTCCCTGACAGCGGCGCGGACGTCGAAAACCTCTACCACTGCCCCGAGTTTGCGGGAAGTGGCAATAGCCTGCAATCCGGCAACCCCAGCTCCCAGGATCAGGACCTTGGCTGGCGCGATGGTACCGGCTGCTGTCATGAACATCGGGAAAAATTTAGGTAATGTATTCGCTGCTGTCAGTACCGCCTTATACCCTGCAACCGTGGCCATGGAGGAGAGAATATCCATGGATTGTGCACGACTGGTGCGGGGAATGACATCCAGGCTGAAGCTGGTGATGTTCTTTAATGCCAGTTTCCGGACCAGGTCCGTATTGAAATACGGATTCAGCGCTGCCAGAAGGATTGTGTTTTCCCTGAATAAGGCCATTTCAGCTTCGGAAGGAGGGTTGATCATGATGACCATGTCGGCCTGCCTGAAGATTTCAGTTTTCGGGACAATAGTCGCCCCGGCGGCTTTATATTCAACATCGGATGCAAAAGCCTTTTCCCCGGCATTTTCTTCCACCAGCACAGAAACCATCGATTTGGTAAGGGATAATACCGATTCAGGAAGCAAGGCAACCCTTTTTTCAAAGGCGCCCTCTTTTAAAATACCAATTACCATATAATAAGGAATTGATTGTTACAGAAACAAAATAAATTGAATGGATATATGAGCCAATTAGAAACAGATTAATCAGTAAACCCTATGACCTGATGGGTCCCGTCGCAGAAAGGTTTATTACCGGATCCGCCGCATCTGCAGATGGCTGCAACTTCGTTGTTGAGCTTGATCTTTTTCTTATTGGAATCGCGGATGATAAAGTTCCCGGTTATCAGCGCCGGCCCGTTCTTGGTGATCTGGACCCTGGCAAATTTGGAACTCTTTTTAACCGTTTTACGCGGTTTTGAAATAATGAATTTTGTGCTCTTTAGATAGGTCAGGGCTCTGGAAGGGCAGGTATCAACGATGCGCATGATCGTTTTACTGTTAGAGGCATGGACATTGATCCAAGGTTTCTTTTTCGTATTAAAAACGGAAGGAAGCCCGATTAAACAATTGGCCGAATGAATGCATAATTCGGGTTGCCAAAAGATCGTGATCTCACCGTTGGAAAATTCCTTGACACCTTCTTTGTCGTCTTTAAAGCCAGATAGTTCTGTTTTCGTGACCTTGTTTGACATAATCTTAGAATTTAAAGTTGGCGTAAAGATATGAAAATATTTACCTAAAACTAATATTAATTGAAAAATGTTATATAATCCGATACTCTACAAAAAATCCCCGGCTGAGAAAAGACCGGGGATCCACAAAACCAAAAATTCAACCAAACCTCATTTATTGAGTCCACTCCGAAAACTACTTTTCACCGCCAAGTCGCTAAGCCGAAAAATTTTAAATAATTGAATATGATATATTTGCGTCTTCGTGGTAAAATGAAAAATTTGACTTTTCGGAGTCGGCTGTTTATTCAAGTTTAAAGGTAATCCTAATCTTAAAGTATTTATTATAATGATCTTCAATACCTTCAAAAGAAATTTTTGAAAGTTGCTTTTTCACACAGGCCGCGATATCTTCATTATCAGCGATTATCTTCCTGATATCGATCTGATCGTTATCATCGATTTTAAAAATCACATCGACAACCCCGGTACAATATTCATCGAAGGTTATTTCCGGGTATTGAATGTTATTTGAAAGAATATTTTCAAGGGCGCTGGCGGTTGTGGCTTTCACGGGCTTAACGGCATAAGCGGCAAGACCTGAACTGAAGATCATCATACAGACGATCAGCAGGGCCTTTGGTAAAACAGTTGTTTTCATAGCTTTTTTTTTTAAGTTTTTTGTTGATTCTTTGATAAAGCAAAGGTAGCTCCGGGGCGCTATCCGCTTCAAATTATATCGATCAAACCTGCCTGATCGCGGATGAAAAGAGATTTTTTTAAGGTAAACGGGATAGGGGCATCAGAAGTTTGGTTTTTCATCGGTAAAACTGGTTTATAACCAGATAAAACGAAGAAATTTTATCCGGATAATGGTGATTTAATCCATTCCTGATACCTTTGCCGATAAAATACTGTAATGGTTTCACTTAATCATAAAAACAATGCGCAACACTTTAATTTTATTTACGGCCATGACCATGGTTTTTTTTGTCTCCTGTAAACCAATGAAAAAATCAACTAACCCATTTTTAGAGGCATACCAGACGCCTTTTCAGGTCCCTCCATTCGATAAAATCGATACCTCCGACTATATACCGGCTTTTATGGAAGCCATAGAGCAGCATAATGCAGAGATCGATGCCATTGTCAACAACAGTCAGACCCCTGATTTTGCTAATACCATTTTAGCTTTTGATCAATCGGGAAAGCTGCTGACCCGCGTCTCTAAGGTGTTTTATAATCTGAACGAAGCCAATACCAATCCTCAGATGCAGTCAATCGCCCGGCAACTGAGCCCGCTTTTATCAAAACACAATGACGATATTGCACTGAACGAAAAGCTTTTTGCCCGCATCAAAGCTATTTATGAAAAAAGAAAGGAAATGAACCTGGATGATCAGCAGGTACGGGTGGTTGAAAAATATTACCGTGACTTTGAACGGCAGGGTGCCAACCTTTCACCCGAACAGAAAGTGCAATTGAGGAAACTGAATTCGGAGTTGTCCATGCTTTCCCTTACTTTTGGCGAGAACCTTCTGGCCGAGACCAATGAGAATTTTTCACTGGTCATTGAGAATAAAGCGAACCTTGATGGTTTGCCCCAACCGGTGATTGATGGCGCTGCAGAAACCGCCAAAGAAAAAAACCTGAGTGGTAAATGGGTTTTCACATTGGCTAAACCCAGTATGATCCCTTTTCTGCAATATGCTAAAAACCGTGCCCTCCGCGAAAAAATTTACCGTGGATATTTTATGCGCGGCGACAACGGGAATAAAAATGATAATAAATCGACTGTGACCAGGATCGTTGAACTCAGGGTAGAAAAGGCAAAATTATTGGGCTACAAAAGCTATGCAGCCTATATCATCGACGACAATATGGCTAAAACCCCGGAAAACGTGGATGTATTCCTGATGAAACTCTGGAATTCTGCCTTGCCTGTCTCGAAAAAGGAAGCGGCTGATATGCAGAAAATCATCGACCGCGAGGGGGGTAATTTTAAACTCCAGCCTTGGGATTGGTGGTATTATGCCGAAATTGTCAGAAAAGAGAAATTTGACCTGAACGAGAATGAAATAAAACCATACCTAAGCCTTTCCAATGTACGGAATGGGATGTTCATGGTAGCCAACAAGCTTTATGGGATCACTTTCACCAAAAGGACTGACTTGCCCTTGTATCACCCTGATGTAGAAACCTACGAAGTCAAAGAAGCCAACGGGGATCACCTTGGGATCCTGTATCTTGATTATTATCCCCGCGACAGTAAGAGGGGAGGGGCTTGGTGTACCGATTTCCGCTCTGCAGGCTGGGAAGATGGAAAACGCGTCTCCCCTGTGGTTTCGATGGTGTGTAATGTAACAAAACCAACCGGTGATATGCCGTCCCTCCTTAGCTGGGATGAAACTACTACCCTCTTTCATGAGTTTGGTCACGCGTTGCATGGATTATTTACTGAAGGAAAATATATCCGCACAGCAGGGAATGTTCCACAGGATTATGTCGAATTACCATCCCAGATCAACGAAAACTGGGCCGGTGAACCGGAAGTACTGAGAGCTTATGCAAAACATTATAAAACAGGAGAACCGATTCCTGACAAACTGATTGAAAAAATTCAAAAAAGCGGGAAGTTTAACCAGGGTTTTGAAACCATAGAGTATCTGGCGGCTTCTTTGCTGGATCTGGATTATCATACCCTTTCAGAACCCGTCAAGGTCGATCCTGTGTCGTTTGAAAAGGATGCCATGACCAAAATCGGTCTCATCCCCGAAATCCTGCCCCGCTATCGTTCCACCTATTTCGCCCATATTTTCGATGGGGGCTATGCCGCTGGTTATTATGTCTATATCTGGGCAGCCGTATTGGATGCAGATGCTTTTGATGCCTTTAAATCATCAAGGGATATTTACAATAAAGAGCTTGCTGGAAAATTCAGAAAGTATTGCCTGGCCGAATCAGGAAATGATGAAGGCATGATCCAATATAAAAAATTCAGGGGACAGGATCCCTCTATTGGCCCCTTGCTGAAAAAACGGGGATTGAATTAACTCCTGTGACCAATAAAATCAAAATTATTAACAGATGAAATAAAGCAATTTGGGATGAAAACCAGAATGATCTTGCTGATTCTCCTTTCGGGCATATTTTTTAATGTTAAACCAACGGTATCCGCCCAGGGGACTGATACTGAAAAACCCGCGATCGCAGCATCGTTGGCTTATAACCCTTATCAAAATTATCCTGTATATAATGGGAATGATTTAGGCGTGAACTACAGCAAATCCGAAACCATTCTGAAAGTATGGTCCCCTCCGGCACAGGAGATGAAACTGAAATTGTACAAAACCTCCTCCGGAAATGATATGACTGAAGAGATCAGTTGCCAGAAGGATGCCAATGGAGTGTGGACAGCCAGATTAAAAGGCGACAGAAAGAGCTGCTATTATGTTTTCCAGGCGAAAATCGACGGGAAATGGAATAATGAAGTTCCTGATCCTTATGCTAAAGCAGTCGGCGTAAACGGAAAACGAGGACAGATCATAGATATGGACGAAACAAATCCGTCTGGTTGGAAAAGCGATCGGCCTCCGGTCCTGAAAAACCATACCGATGCGGTCCTCTATGAACTTCATATCCGGGATCTCTCCATGGCGCCCAATTCCGGTATAAAAAACAAAGGGAAATTCCTGGGCCTGACCGAAACCGGGACTAAAAACAACCAGGGGCAAAGCACGGGAGTCGATCACATAGCGGAAATGGGCGTCACGCATGTGCACCTGTTGCCGTCCTTCGATTTTTGCAGCGTGGATGAGTCAAAACTGAATGTCCCCCAATTCAACTGGGGATATGATCCACAAAACTATAATGTCCCGGAGGGATCCTATTCAACCAATCCGGAAGATGGAAAAGTCCGTATCCTGGAATTCAAGGAGATGGTTCAAACGCTGCATCAGAAAGGACTCCGCGTTGTCATGGATGTAGTGTATAATCATACTGGCTGGACGCACAATTCAAATTTCGACCAACTGGTCCCGGGATATTATTACCGGCAATGGGAAAAGGACGGAACTTACAGCAACGCTTCCGCTTGTGGTAACGAGACTGCCTCTGATCGCGCCATGTTCCGGAAATTTATCGTAGAGTCTGTGACCTACTGGGTCAGGGAATACCATGTTGATGGTTTCCGGTTTGACTTGATGGCCATTCATGATATGGAAACTATGGACCAGGTGGTTGCAGCGCTTCATGCCATAGACCCTTCCATTATTGTTTATGGGGAAGGATGGACGGCAGGAGATTCACCGCTGCCTTCAACATACCGGGCCTTGAAAATGAATGCAAAAAAAATGAATGGTGTGGCGGTTTTCAGTGATGATATCCGCGATGGCATAAAAGGAAGTGTATTTGATGGAAAGAGTACAGGTTTCGCAAGCGGCTCCAATGGCATGGCTGAATCGGTTAAATTCGGTATTGTTGCTGCCGGGGAACATCCCCAGATTGATTATTCTAAGGTGAATTATTCGAAAGAAGCTTATACGAAAAATCCTGATGAGGCCATCAATTATGTTTCATGTCATGACAATAACACTTTATATGACAAATTAAAAATCTCGCGTCCGGATGCCTCGGAAAAGGATATCATCAGGATGGATAAACTGGCCAATACCATTGTGCTGACATCGCAGGGGATTCCTTTTTTACATGCAGGGGTTGAGATGAAAAGGACCAAGGGCGGAGTGGACAATTCATTCAACAAACCGGATTCGGTGAACCAGATCAACTGGGATTGGAAATATGAGAACAGGGAGCTGGTCGATTATTATAAAGATCTGATCGCCCTGCGTAAAGCGCATCCCGCTTTCAGAATGCCAACCCAGGACATGGTTATGAAAAATCTTGTTTTTCTCCCGGCGAATGACCCACAACTCGTTGCATATCAATTGAAAGATCATGCCAACAAAGATAACTGGGACCAGATCATCGTTGCTTTTAATGGTTCTGACCAGGAAAAAAATGTCATTTTACCAAATGGAGTGTGGAAGATTGCCCTTCAAAATTATCAATTTCTGCATGATACAAAAACCTGTTCAGCATCGGTCAGCATAGCGCCCTGTTCAGCCATGATCATGTACCAGGAATAAGGATAGGGCCCGATTTCTTCAGAGCGGTTTGTAATACCCGTCAGGTACGGAAACAACCTGATCGGCGTACTCACCTGTGACCTGGAGATAAAATAGGTCTGGTGGCAAAAAGGGCCGGGAAGATTTTAAAAATCAAATGTAATCCCTTGCGCCAGCGCGGTTTGTCCACTGAAGTTAAGGGTATTGGTTTGACGGCGCATATATGCCTTCCAGGCATCGGAGCCTGATTCGCGACCGCCACCAGTATCTTTCTCCCCGCCAAATGCCCCCCCGATTTCAGCCCCTGAAGTCCCCAGGTTCACATTGGCGATTCCACAGTCGGAACCGGTTTCGGAGAGGAATTTCTCGGCTTCTATCAGGTCCTCTGTGAATATGCAGGAAGAAAGGCCCTGCGGTACATTGTTATTGAGGCTGATCGCTTCTTCAATAGTACTGTATTTAATCAGGTAAACAATTGGCGCAAAAGTCTCTTCCTGGACTGTTTTATAATGATTTTCTGCTTCAACAATCGCTGGCATCACATAATTATCTGAATGATATTTTTCCCCCCGGAGCGTCGTGCCTCCAAAGACTACTGTACCGCCTTCTTTCCGTACTTCTTCAATTGCATGAAGGAAGTTTTTAACTGCAGTCCCATCCATTAGAGGCCCAATCAGCGTGTCTTTATCAAGTGGGTTGCCGATCCTGTCGCTGATACTCTGGTAAGCAGCTACCAGACGTTCTTTTACCGTTTCAAATACCGATTCATGAACGATAAGCCGGCGGGTAGAAGTACAACGTTGTCCGCAGGTTCCGACAGAACCAAATACAACCGATTGCAAGGTCATATCCAGATTGGCATGTTGGGAGATGATCACTGCATTGTTGCCGCCAAGTTCCAGAATGGTTTTCCCTAACCGGTTGCCGACGATACCAGCAATTTTTTTCCCAACTTTTGTCGAACCAGTCACGGATATAAGCGGTATCCGTTTATCTGCGGCGAAATTATCTCCAAGAACGGATGATTTTGTAATGATCAGGTTAAATACCCCCTCAGGGACATTGTTCCTTCTTAAGGTTTCTGCAATGATTTTCTGTACAGCGATCGCGCAAAGCGGTGTTTTGGAACTTGGTTTCCATATTATCACATCACCGGCTATGGCAGCAAGCATGGAATTCCATCCCCATACCGCTACAGGGAAATTATAAGAAGTAATGATCCCGACTATTCCAAGGGGATGATATTGATCGTACATACGATGGAACGGGCGTTCCGAATGCATGGTCGCGCCATTCAACAAGCGGGATTGTCCTACCGAAAAATCACAGATATCTATCATTTCCTGGACTTCGCCCAATCCCTCTTCGTAAATTTTTCCCATTTCAAGCGAGACAAGGTATCCCAGCTCTTCTTTCTTTTTCCTCAAGGCTTCGCCGATCTGTCGAACGACTTCGCCTCTTTTGGGCGCCGGGACTATCCTCCATTTCAGATAGGCTTCCTGTGCTTTAAACATCAGATGTTCATAATCATCCAGTGTTGCATTCTTCACTTTTGCGATGGCAGTAGCATCAACCGGCGAATAGGAAATTGTTTCATCGCCATGTGTTTCGAGCCAAGCGATACCGGTACTTACGCCCGGATTCACTGGTCCAATCCCCAGATTTTTCAATTCAAATTTCATAGTTTATTAAGTTAGTTTGGTTTGTTTCAGATATGCACGGTCCAATCAGTTATTCCATCATATATTTATAACGGAATTCCGAAGCAGGCTGGAACGTTTCTTTTATTGTTCTTGGACTGATCCAACGGATGAGGTTGAATTCACCGCCAGCCTTATCGTTGGTCCCTGAAGCCCTTGAACCTCCGAAAGGCTGTAGCCCCACGATGGCGCCGGTTGGTTTATCGTTGATGTAAAAATTCCCGGTTGAATACCTCAACTGCTCACACATTACTGATGTCGCTACCCTGTCGCTTGAAAATACTGCTCCGGTGAGGCCATAAGGCGATGTTTCATCGCACAGCTTTACGGTTTCTTCGAGTTTGTTGTCGTCGTACACAAAAACGGTCAGGACGGGGCCAAAAATCTCCTCCTCCATGGTTTTGAACCTGGGGTTCGTAGTTACAATAATGGTAGGCTCAACAAAATACCCGACCTGCTTGTCCCCATGTCCTCCGGCAATGATTTCAGCCTCTGGCGAACATAAAGCGTAATTGATGTAATTCATGCAGTTATCAAAAGAGGCCTCATCAATCACGGCGTTAATAAAGTTCATCGGGTCGGTCACGTCGCCCATGTTGGCTTCCGCGCATATTTTTAACAATTCAATCTTGATTTCAGGCCAAAGGGAAGAAGGTATATATATCCGGGAGACCGCCGAACATTTCTGTCCCTGAAATTCAAAGGCCCCACGGTAGGCGTTTACGGCGACTTCTCTGGATAAAGCGCTCGGATGCGCCATAATGAAGTTTTTACCACCCGTTTCTCCGATTAACCGGGGATACGATCTGTAATGTGACAATTGCCGGGATACTTCCTTCCACAGGGAATTAAATGTTTCATTTGACCCTGTAAAATGAATGCCGGCCAGATCCGGCGATTTCAGTACTGTTTTTCCTATCAAAGAACCGCTTCCCGGTATAAAATTGATGACCCCGTCAGGAAGGCCGGCTTCCCGGAATATCTTCATCAGGTAATAATTGGATAATAATGATGTGGACGCGGGCTTCCATACCGTGGTATTCCCCATCATGACAGGGGCCATATTCAGGTTCGATGCAATAGAAGTAAAATTAAAAGGGCTGACTGTGAACACAAACCCTTCCAAAGGACGGAATTCCATTTTATTTAATTGGTTGAATGCCGAATTTGGTTGCATCCCATAAATCCGGGATGCGAAATAAACATTGAACTTGAGAAAATCAACGGTTTCGCATACTGCATCAATCTCAGCCTGGTAGATGTTTTTGCTTTGCCCCAGCATGGTAGCGGCATTAATGACTGCCCGGTACTTTCCCGAGATTAATTCTGCTGCCTTTAATAAAATGGAAGCCCGTACTGTCCAGGAAAGGTCCGACCAGATATGGTGGGCCTCAAGAGCGGCGTTTATTCCCATCTTCACTTCTTTTTCACCGGCCTTATAATAAGTGGCAAGCACATGCTCATGCCGGTGTGGCATCTTCACCTGACCGGTCTGGGCAGTCCTGATTTCTTTACCTCCGATAATCAGGGGAATTTCGATGGGATCCAGGAGTTGTTTCTGTAATTCCCGCTCCAGTTGCTTCCTTTCCGTACTATCCTTTTTATATTCAAGTACAGTTTCGTTGGAGGGAAGCGGAAAATTAAAGATGGCGTTGTTCATAAAACACGGAGATTCAATTATTATCAAACGAATTGCATAAATTTGCAATTCGCTGGCAAAAATATTAATAATTTATTGGAAGACAAGTCGTCGACAATAACTTTTACTTTATTTTTTGTTTCATTTCAGAAAGGATCGTTTCAAACCCACTGCGGATTATCGAATCGTATTCCGTATGGAATTTGTCAAATGCAGCAACGATGATTTTCCCCTCAGTTGTCAGGACTGTATTACCGCCTTCCAGTCCGCCACGGGTTGGTTTTATCAAGGGGAAACCCAGCTCTTTCTCGATTTTATGGAGGTTATCCCAGGTTTTGCGATAGGTCAGTCCCATCTTTTTAATGGCATCATTTAAGGAACCTGTTTCATTGATTGCTTTGAGCAAATCGCATTTTTTATCACCCAGCACACCAACCTGATCAATGGTTTCGAGCCAGATTTTAAAATTCAGCCGGAGGTTATCTATTTTTGATTTCATCTCCCGGAAATTAAATTGATTTTAAAAGTAATTAGTTTTATCTAAAGTAGGGAATATGATAGTCTTCCATACTATCATTCCCTTCAAATTCTGTTTTTTTCAATTCTTCATTGTAAGAGGGCATAACTCATATTACATAATTCTTGCCTTTAATATTAAGGTTGTCGTTCTGGAAAATATCTGTAACGGTGTGCTCTCCATTTTTGTCGTATTCTATTAATTGGTGAGTACTTTGGGGGAAAAGTCTGTCTGAATTTCATCCAAAGTTTATCTAATATTCATCTACTATCATCTTTAAAAAAACCATATGGAATAACGTATAGTAGCCTGATTAACAATAACATTACTGCGTTTACATGATGTGTATAGGAGCAACTTGATAATATCCTCCCCCGTTGCCGGATTTTCCTTTTCTCGCGAAGGTTCCGGATATGTTCACTAAACTGGCTCATATTGTTATGGGTTATCATGTCAAAAATACTTAAATAACTGAGAATATAAGGTTTTAATGCTTATAAAAACAGGCGCTTAAAGAAAGCTGAAAGGAGTTTACTTTCCGATACAAAACCGACTGAAAATATTCCCTAAAATTTCATCATTGGTGATTTCCCCGGTGATTTCGCCCAAATGATAAAGGGCCGTTCGGATATCAGTGGTCAGGAGATCGGGAGAGATGCTGCGCGATAAACCTTCTTCCACCGAAAGGACCGCTTTCAGGGCATTTTGCAGGGCTTCGAAATGCCGGGTATTGGACACGATAGTCCGGTCGGATATATCAGCCTCCTGGACTACTTTCTGAAGGTGCTCAGCGATCAGGTGAATGTTTTCGCGACGTTTTCCGGAAACAAAAATGGTTTCGTATTCGACAAAACTCTTAAATCCTTTGGGCAGCACCTGCAATTTATCGGTTTTATTACCGATCAGGATAAGATGTTTTGACTGGTCAGTGGTCAACTCTTTGAACTCTTTGATGTCCTGCATGACCTTTTTAAAAGATTGTTCGGTAACATCAAACACATAGAGTATGATCCTCGCTTCGTTTATCTTCTGCCAGGTTCTTTCAATCCCCTTCGTTTCTATGGCATTTTCAGCAGCCCTCAAACCGGCAGTATCGATGAACCTGAAACTGTAACCGCCTATCACAATGGTATCTTCGATGGCGTCGCGGGTTGTCCCGGGAATTTCCGAAACGATGGCTTTTTCTTCATTCAGGATGGCATTCAGCAGGGTTGATTTACCCACATTCGGCTTTCCGATAATGGCAACAGG